>Ga0247760_1000075_pt1 | contig 91707 bp, 73 predicted proteins | sample UWRJL171409R4_FD_179936 | JGI IMG/M metagenome (GOLD analysis project Ga0247760, IMG submission 179936) | Plant litter microbial communities from Arlington Agricultural Research Station in Wisconsin, United States - UWRJ-L171-409R-4 | ecosystem: Environmental > Terrestrial > Plant litter >...
TCAGCTCACGGCGCGCGTTCAAGAAAGTTTGCACCGCCTCACGCGACTCCTGACCCAGCTGCCAGCGCTCCGCGCAAACCGAGATCGTGGAGTCTGCATTGCCGACGAGCACTTCGAGCCCACGGATCGGCAAACGCCCGGTGAGGTAGTGCTCACCATGGCTACGGACCACGAGCTTGATCGGGCTCCCGTTCTCCCAAATCGCCACGTTGTCACACGCGCGCAGCGCGAAGCTATTCCGCGGCTCAGTGAGGCGCAGTAACACCGCCGGTTGCGCCGCGTCCTTGAACACCTGCAAGTACAGACGGCGATAGTTCGGCAGACGAATATCGGCCGACACGGGCTTGGCTTCCGGTTCGTCGATCACAACCGGCGCGGCGACCGCGGGCGGAGCCGCTGTTGGAGGCGTTTCATACCGCGGCGGCAGCGGGGGCGGCGCGCCGCCAGTGTCGATCCAGCCGCTCAGGCCGACGGTCAGCAGCACGCGAATCACGCTCAGCGAGTAGTCTTGCGAGAGAGACGCGAAGCCATCGCCTGAAGTTTTGACGGTTCCCGAGCCCTCTCCGTAGAGCACGCTGAACTCGGGATCGAGCGACACGGCCTGATTCAAGAACGCGTGGATGCCAAACGCTGCGCCGAGGCCGAAGCGCGTCGACGAATCCTCTACCTTGCCCGAGCCTTCGCTACTATCGACGCTCTGCGAGCTCGATCCGTGCTCGACGCCGACCAAGGCAGCGATGAACGGCCGCGTCGAACCGCCGTCGAACATGTACTCCAGGCGCGGAAGCAGCGCGACGGTCGACGCCTGCGCCTCGCGGCCACCAGCGCGCGACACCGTAGTCGTGGTCAGCTGCGCGCGGGCACCGAGCAACAGCTGATCCCAAGCGTAGCCCACTCCGACGCCAAAGCCTGAACCGAGCAGGCCGTAGCTCGTGGAGCTCGCCTTCTGCTCTTCTGGCTGCATCGAACTCTCCGGGGATTGGTCGGGCGCGACGGTCAGCTTTTGATAGTCGAGCAGCGACCCCTGCAAGCTGAGCTGCACCGCCTCGCGACTGCCCTTCCGCGGAACGTCCGCGCCCTCTTCCGCCTCCTGCGCCTCTTGCGCGCACAGAGCGCTCGTCATCATCACGCTCGCGCACCCAAGCGCCCAGCAAACCCCGCGCCGCACCTTCGAAGACATCCCATTCACCTTTTTTTAACCGGCCTCAGCGTGCCCAGACGCCCGCCGCGCGCGCCTTATACACGAAAAATCCGACAAAAGTGACACAGGCTCATCACCCTGCGGAGTATCGCCCCGCGCCCAGCCGTCGCCCAGCGCGCGCAGGCGCCCCTTGACCCGCCCAGGAAAAAGCTTATCTTCCCGGTCACCCACACCCCCCTCGGGGGCGATCGGTTTCGACGTGGGGACTGAAGGATAGTCTGCGTGTAAGCGGCTCCCGTCCCGCTTCATCAAACGGGCCGTATAATTGCGAACGACAACGCAATCGCTCTCGCAGCCTGAAAAACTGACGAGTGCCGTCCAACCGTAAGATAGTTTTGGTAGCGGAAGGGCGTCATTACTAAAGCTGGGTGACCGAGCGCGTCTCGGGTTCGGTCGCTGAGAAACACCGGGGCTAGGTCGTGGCCGAATCCACGAACTCCTGTCGGCGGGGGCAACCACCGACTACACACGTGAACGAAGATTATCTCGATGCCTTGCGGACCCGGGTTCAATTCCCGGCGCCTCCACTAAGTACCTGTATCTACTACGTTTTTCTAGCTACTGCGTCAAGCGGGAATTCCCGGGCGCCGCGGCAATATCCGCGGTTGTCTCGGGGGATTCCGCGGCCGACCGTGCCCCAATCGTGTCCTGAGCGATTGGCGGCACGCCTCGCGCTTGGCTATCGGCCGACCAGAGCGAATCGCTGCACATGTGCTCGCCGTGATCATTCAGGGTACGCTGCGCTTGTGACCGGATCGAATTCGAAGGTTGCCGACGAGATCGAGCACTACCTGTGCACTGGCGACACCGATATCAAGCACGTCGCGTGGTCGGGCGGCTTCATGGAGCGCGTCCATCGGGCGCACGATGACTTGAGGGGCGCACTGTTGCGACGGGTTCATCAGCTCGCAAGTGGCAGGAGGCATCACCCGGTGCCGGACGATGACGCGGTCGCGCTCACCCGCGGCAAGGTCGAGCCGATGGTGCGTGGATTCTTCCCCCGCGGCGAGCAGGGCCTGGTCCTCGCCAAGCTCGAGAGGTCTGTGGTCTTCCTGACCCACGCCAACGTCGATTCAATCCTACTTGCGGAAGGGTTCCACCGCACCGCGTGGGACCTCGCCAATCTATACCTTTCTAGCGTCGGCGCGGATCTCCTCGGTGACGCGGCGCCCAATCTCGTCGGGTTGAGCCAGGAGACGACCTGCTTCGTTTCAGCTGAATACTTCGCCGAGCAGGACCCGTTTGCTGACTTCGTGGTGCACGAGGCTGCGCACATCTTCCACAATTGCAAGCGCCTTGCGCTGGGGCTTCCTGAGATACGCACCAAAGAATGGTTGATTCAAATCGACTTTCACGAACGCGAAACTTTCGCGTACTCGTGCGAAGCGTATGCATGCGTGCTCCGGCACGCCAAAAGCGCCCGCGCGCGGCGGGATTTGGCCGAGGAGTATGCGCGCACGATGCGGGTCCCTGATGAGCGAGTCGATTCGAGGGAGGTGGCCGACATTGTCCGCGAGGCCGCTGAGTCGCGAAATGGTTGGAAAGTCATCTCCTCGCGCTGCGCGATGCCGTCAGCTCGGCGGATGAGCAGCAGCGCTTCGACGAAGCACCCCAGCGCGGCGCGAAGCGCTCTTGCGAGCCCGGAGTGGCCAGTTTGATCGTCCGCAGTTCCTCCTGCGCGCGCAGCTTGTGCGAGCACGCGATTGGAAAGAAATCGGCGACGGCTTTTGCGCCGACGAAAAGGGGAAGCTGGCATGGTCTCAAATTGACCGACCATGGGAATCGTATTACAATCTCCATAGTTAGAGCCACACGCTGCCGGTGCCCGATATGCGATCCACTTCTATCAAGCTGCCCGAACCGCTCGACAGCCGCCTGACGGCAATTGCCAAGAAGCGCCACAGCACGCGGGCAAAGGTGCTGCACGAAGCGCTGGATGCGCTCGACAACCGGACTGCCACGCCAACTGCGAGCGAGCTCGCGGCGAACCTGGTGTTCGAAGGACCGGCGGACCTCTCGACCAATCCGAAGCATATGACCGGCTACGGACGGTGACGCGAGCCATCGTCGATACGGGCCCGATCGTCGCTTCCTCAACACACGCGATCCGCATCACCAGTGGGCGCAGAAAACCTTGAGCAGCTTCACGCTGCCGCTTGTGACCTGCGAAGCGGTACTGTCGGAAGCGTGTTTTCTCGTGCGTCACGCCACCGGCCGCCAGCACGCGGTGCTGGCGCTCGTGAGCCTGGGCATCGTCGCGGTCGAGTTCCAGTTGTCCTCGGAGTACGAGGCCGTCAGCAAGCTCATGGCGAAGTATGCGAACGTCCCGATGGCGCTCGCCGACGCTTGCCTGGTGCGAATGACCGAGCTCGACAGTCGGGCGCGAGTGATCACGCTCGACAGTGATTTTCGGGTATACCGGCGCAATGGGCGGCAGGCCGTACCTGTCATCATGCCGAACTGACACTGCGCAAAGGTCTATAGCCATGGCTGCGAAACGCACTCCCGCCCAGATCGCCGCTTCCCTGAAATCGCAGATCAAGGAAGTGGACGACGGCATCATCGGCGAGACTATCGGGATTGCGCAGGCGATGAGCGAGATCCAAAAAGCGCTCACCGAACTCGATATGGCCCTTCAAAACCGGGAATACGAGCAAGCGTCGCAGATCGGATATGAGTCCGTAACGTCAAACTTCGTGTTTCTGCAACGGGTTCTCGGCTGCTTGCAAAGAGCCTGTTCGGACCGGGAACTGTTGGTAACGGAAGTGGCCAGACAAGCCGGATGCGCCTACGAGGAGGCCATGCCGCACGTGCACAGGATGATGGTATCCGCACATCCCCTGAAGCGAAGGCGGAAAGCCATATCCGCGAACCGCGCAGCGAAGGTCCAGGGCCGGAAACCCGAGCGGGCGCCACGGTGAACGAGCGTCTAAACACCGCAAAAAAGCTGCGACGTTGCCTCATGCAACCGGGCGAAACCTCATGCAACCGGGTGAAGGACAGCATGGCGAGCAAAGATTTCCGGGAAATGCTTGCTAAAGCAGTGGGCTCGCCAGCCGTGCCGATCCTGGCGCTGTCCGCTGGCGTCGGCCGGAGAAGGACTTTTCAAAGAAGGTGGAGACCGGTATCAAGTGGGCGGCACCGCGTTCGGCCTTGCTGCTGCTCGACGCGCTGATCGAGTGAGTCGATCGAAGTAAATCGTGCCCCAAATCGTGACCCGACTCGGCGGAACGGGGCGGAACGACGCGGAATCCAGTGGGACGACGGGACGGGTTTCTTCGACGCAAATGACCTGTTTTCCAGCCAAAACGAGCGACTCGCGGCCGTTTCTGTCGAAGGTTCAATTCCCGGCGCCTCCACTGAAAACCCCAACGATGGTTGGGGTTTTCGTCTTTTGTGTCCAGGGAGGTCCCGGAGCCGGGCTGGATTTTCTGCGGAGATTGACGGATTCGCACCCGGATCCTCTCCGGCCGAATCGACGTAGCCCTGGACCCGGGTTATAACTTCGTAAGAACGGAACGCAGGTCATATGGTCAAGAAGCTCAGCCGCATCGGGAACAGCCTGGGAGTGATTTTGGACCGCCCGGTATTGGAGCTGCTCCAAATCGACGAAAACACGCCCCTCGAGATCACGACGGATGGCGACGTGCTCATGCTGCGTCCGGTCCGAGGCGACAAGAAGGACCGCGTTCGCGCGTCGGCCGCCAAGATGGTCAAGGCCCACGCAAAGACGTTAGCCAAACTAGCAAAATGATCGCGCCCGAGTTCCTGGACCTCGAGGAAGTGCTCGAGATTCACGCGCTCCAGCTCGATGAGTTCGGCGGCATCGCCGGGGTGCGCGATCGGGGATTGCTCGAGTCAGCTGTCGAGCAGCCGCGTGCAACCGCATTTGGAGAGCTCCTGCATGCCGATCTGTTCGAGATGGCCGCGGCCTACCTCTTTCATATCGTGAAAAACCACGCCTTCTTGGACGGCAACAAACGCACGGCCTTGGTCGCCGCGCTGGTATTCCTGGATATCAACGGCGTGTCGCTTGCCCGTGACGATGAGCGGCTGTACGAGCTGACGATGGCTGCTGCCGAAGGACGAGCCGACAAGCAGCAGCTTGCCGATCAGCTCCGAACGCTGGCCGACGAAGCTTAAGCGTAGTGGTCAGGGATCTCCCTGAGTCGTGGCGACGAAGTGCGACGCCGAGCGACACGGCGCGCATCCTCGTCGCGGCACGCTCACCCAGAAGATTCAATGAACGACTGCCTTTGGCCCGACGCCTGCGCCGTCTTCAATTCCCGGCGCCTCCACTGAAATACCTCGCGTTTTTGGCCTGCTTCGGCAGGCACGACATGAGGCGCGACATGAACGGCCGCCAACTTGGCGGCCGTTTGCGTTTGTCCGACCGCAACGGCAGGCACTAGCGCAGGCTGGGGCGACGAAACCTCGGCGAGAACCGGGCGGCGCGGCGCATAGTTGAGGCAACACACGACGTCGCACAGCGCCTTTCAATCGAAGTGCGAGCTCGCGAATCCACTTCAGAACTGTCGTTGACGACACACGAAGCAAAGCGTGGATGCCACTGCGAGACGGCATGCGCGCGACGCCACATGAACGAGGCCGGCTTGGCGGGCAACGAAGGCGGTACCGAGCAGCATTTCGTCAAGAGCCTGGTCGTCCCCGTGGAGAACAAGATCCGCTGGATCGAGGTCGACGCCACGCTTGGCGATCCACGTGTTTAGGTCCTCCGGGCTATCATGAATTGGTCGAAGGGCGCGAAAGCGTGGGCGTCCGTTACTTTTTCCGTCGCGGTTTAACGTGCCGGTCCGCCCGCGCAAGCGACTTGCTTGGAGTATTGCGGGTCGCGGGAACGTTCTTCTTCGCGGGCTCGCTCGAAGCCTTGGACCTGACCGGCGGCTTGGGCGAGGGTCTCTTCGGTCGGCGAGAGACTGGTGCATCGAACGCATCCGCGTCAACGATCTGAATCTCAATCCGGTCACCGACCGCGAGCTCGCGCGCTAGCCAATTGACGTGTTGCTCAAGGTCGCTGTCTAGCCCGCCTACTGAAAATTCGAGTTCGCGCTCGACGAACGTGCGCGGGTTAGGCCAGCCAGCCTTCCTTGCGGGGTCTCGCACAACGTACGAGAGGATAGCTGAGACGACGTGGTGTCCAGCCAACCCCGCTGTTACCAATTGGTTGCCGTTCAGTGCGACGCGAAAACCGATCATGTTCGAGATTGTCTAGCAGTCGTTCGTCTCGGGCAACCGGACGCTCCCGCTGTGCTTGGTCGCAAGGCTAAGTCGCGCGCCAATCTAGAGGGCATCTCGATCATCTCTGCCGAACGTCCCGGCGTTCAGCTGCGGGGCCAGAGGGAGCGAAGCGACCGACAAGCCCGTCTGCTGCAACGCCCTGTTGGGCAGAGCGACGCCACTGGATGCCATCGGCAGGGTCTCGGGTGGCGTAGACGACGTGCAGCACGCGCCGTTGTCCCTCCCCCTTGTTGGATGGTGGCGACCGATGAAGCAGAAGTGGCCTTATGGCAAGGACGTCACCGGGCGCGGCTGGACACGGGATGTAGCGCTGTAGGGGAATCTCGCGAATCTGTGCAGTCGTCAGCACACCGTTTAAGTGACTCGCCGGGACGACATGCAGGCAGCCCGTATCAGTGTGGGTCTCGTCAAAGTGGACGCGCAGAGCAAGTAGGCTAGCGAGCGTGCCGGGGTCCGGCTCCGCGTAGGCGACCCCGTCTCGAATCCGTCCCTTCCTGAACGAATCATCGCCAACGGGAAAGATCCGATCCTGGTGAGCCGGAACGGTCCAATTCGCGCGCGCATGCTTGTCGAAATAGATCGCATCGATCGGGAACGCTCGATGACCGAGGAACAGGGAAGCAAGTGCCGTGAGCCCGCACGACTCGAGCAACGCCGCCAGCGGCTCGACCTTCCACAGAAGTCCGCGTGCAGCAAAAGGGCCGCCGGATCGATGATGAACGGAACCAGCAATGTGCACCATGTCAGTCGAGCGAAGCAGTTTTTCGCGTGCTTGAGTGGCGATGACGTTCTGAGCAAGCTCGAAGCCCGCATTGTCCAGTTCAATCGACACGGTGCTGCCCAACTTGTATTTCTGCAGTGACCTTGGTGCAAGGTATCTCGCAGACGGGCACCAATGCCGGGGAATTTCTGAGAGACGCGAGGAGATTGGTGGTCTGTATAGGGAAATAATTAGAGCGCACGCGGGGCGCGGGGTAGGCCACGGTACTTAGAGCAAGCGCGACGAGTTCCGCGCTCTCGGCCGCGCTCAGCGCCGCAAAGTCGTCAAATCGCGCACGCGCCGCGCGTCGTTCAGCCGCTCGTTTGCGGGCCGTGTCTTCAATTTTTCGAGCGTGCTCTCGGCCCGACAAAGCGAAGCGTTCAATGGTGGGCAGTGATGCGAACACCACCGCGAAGGGCGACATTGCCGAAGCCATTCGTCGTGTCTCGCGCCTTCCACGGCCGCCGCAAGTTGTTCGCTGGTCGCGCCCTCGGCGCACCGATTTTGCAGCGCACGCATCGACCGATCGTCAGGCTCGCCGAGGTCCAAGTACGCCGTGCCGCTAGAACTTTTTCCAGCTCCGGTGCGTCCCTTCCCGAAAGGCCATGATCGGCACGACCTACGCCCGCAACGGTTTGCGGTTGCGCCAGCGCGGGTCTCGCGCCGTGGAATTTTGAAGATGAAATCTCCCCCCTTGCCCGAGTACTTTGTCGGGCGGCAGCTTCGAGCGACCCTCGGGGGGGTAAGGGGAATCTTGTTCAATTCCCGGCGCCTCCACTGAAATTTCAACTAGTTGCAGCTCGCGGGACGATTCGCCCCGGTGAGTAGGCATTTTGGGAGCTCAGGGAACACCTCGCCGATGACCTCGCCAACGGCTTCGGCCGTTCGGATGTGCTTCTGCGTCATGTCGAACGATGTGTGACCGGCCACGGCTTCCCCTCTTCATGCGACAACATCGAGATTGTCAATCATGTGAGACCTCAGCTAATGGTCGCCGTGACAGATGAGCTCTTATTGGTTTGGTGTCTTGCCGTTCGTGCTGACCATCACTTGGGCCGGGCTCGCGCCAGCTGAGGAGCTCGGCTCCTTGCCCCGAGAGCTGGTGCGGGGAGAAGACCCCCAGGAGACCTACGAGCTCAATGCGCTCGGGCTAGTCCACGGACGCCTGACAAAGGCCGTTCTGTTCGGCATTCCCCTGACGACGACGGAGACCTGGCGGCCGGTGCGCGGAAAATATCGCTACGAGCTCTCGCGCGCGGACTTCTTCGAGCGCGTCGGCCGGGCGGATCTCGCGAGTAAGCAGCGCTCGACGGACACTTGGTCAGACGTGCTTTTTTATGGCGGGGTCTTGATCGCAGTCAGTGGCATCGCCTACCCGCTCTTCGTCGGAGATGCTGAAGAGGTGTTCCAAACGAAGAACCTGGTCATCACTGGAAGCCTGCTACTGGGCGGGATCGTGATGAGCAACGTGGGCACTGCGATATCCGGTCCAGTCACTGATGCCGCCACGGCGACTAGCTTCGCTCGCCAGTACAATCGTGCGCTCGCGCGCCGCGTCCAGGCCCAGAAGGGCGCCACGCTGCGTCTGGCGCTCGGTACCGGTGCGGGAGCCGTTTTCTCGATCAGCTTCTGACCTCATCGAGGTGCGGTGTCTCGAGCGGACGACCTGCCCGTCGATTTCGAGGTCTGGGCCGGCGGTTTCGAGCGTCCGGCCATGAATCGAGCCCGATCAGCCTGTCGTCAATGCGAGCGGCACGACGACATCGGCGCAGCGAAGCCGCGTCGGCAGCGGCCCCTCCTCAGGGAACGCAAAGACGATGCGGCGCTCGATCACGTCGCCCGCGTCCACGCTTTCCACCGCGTCCACCGGGGCCAGGATCAGCGTGTCGTAGAGGTCGAGGGTCGGCAGTACCGAATCGCTTCCATGGTCGAGGTCGCAGCGTGGCCAGTTCCATTCGCGCTTCGCGCCGGAGGCATTTTTAAGCGTCAGGAAGACATGGATGAAGCGGTCGCCATCCGCAGGCACGTAGCGGCGCGCCTCGACATTGAGTGAATTGGGACCGTCGCTGACCTCTCTCACCGTGACCTCCCAGCCACGCGCCTCCGAGCGCACCGGTCGATTCATCAAGGTGGAGCTACACCCGACGACTAAAAGCAACCCTGCAAGACCCAAAGAACCCAAGAGCATCGTCCTCATGACAACACCCCAGATATAGCATTCTACTCTGGAGATGTCAGCCACGACCCGACCAGCCCGTTCGGTCCTCCGCCAGTTGGTTATCGATATCGCCCTTGCTTCGGGTGCCCACCGGTAGACTCGCGATCACTTCGAGCACGTCCGGCGGCCCATCCTCGCGCCGTAGGCCTCGGGAACGGCGGAAACCGAAGGTGAAACGCCGATGGTCTTGTACGCGCTCGACTTAGCGTGCGCGCCGCGACCGCGCGAGCGCCGATGGCGATTCGGTACGCTGAAATCGTCGAGCACCGGCTTACGGCAGTATTCGTCAAGGGCGACGTTCGTGCGGCTTCCCGGCGGGCCAATAATAAGCAAGGTGCGTGACCGCGCCTCCGTAGAAGGTTCCGGCAGTTCGGGTGAGCACCTCCCCACCGCGCGCATCATAGAAGGTGCAGCAGGGGAGCTCGGCAAGGGTTTCGAGATAGAGGGGCGCGTGAGCGGGGCCACGCAGGGTCGTGCAGGCAAGGTCCCAAAGCTGCCCGCCGATTCCCGCGCAGCGGTGAGTTGGAAGGACGTGGACAACATAGATCTCGACGCCGCCGGGAATGTCTTGCTGACGCGGTGGACCACCGCCGATGAACCCCACCACCTGGTCCGCGACCGTAGCGACCATGTCGAGTCGGTCTGCAGCCTGCAGTGATTTCGCTCATTGCTCGGTACGTCGATCGAGGTCCGACGCTGGCCACTCGCGCGCGAGCGGCGCCAAAGAGTCGTCACCAGACGCGATGTGAACGCGAGCAATGCCCTCGGCGTCGGCTTGACGAGCGTGACGGATGAGTGCTCGATCGACGCTCAATGTTCGCATCCTGGTTACCCCGTCCGTCCACATGTACTTCTGCTGTGGCCTTGGGACAAGGGATCTCCCGCGGACAGGGCCATGATGGCGGGGGAAAATGACCACCGTCCCGGTGACGAGCGCTCCACCTGCCCTCATCACTAGCAACACCGCGGCATGGTGTTCGCGGGCACCCAGGCTGCGCGTGAGCGGCAGATATCCCGGTCGCGAAGCGAATAGCGTGCAGTGCAACGCTCGTGCCCGCGCGCCCGTCCGGCGGCGCTAGCGCAAAATGAGCAGAAAAATCGGCGCATCGCTCACTGCTCGGTAGCGCCGTCGTGCCTGGACTTGCGCACTCGATGCCGCAACCCTCCGGAGTCGAGCGCGCAGGTCCGTCGCCGACCCGCCTGGCTCGGACTCGAAGCCCTCGAACTACCGGTCGCGAGTCAGGTCAACCAACCCATCCGAGCTAGGATCCCCTCGACACACGCTCACAGATACGGAGCATCCTCAATTCAGCACAGCGCAGTCGAACCATTCTCGGGGATTCGATTGGTCTCGCGAAGGAGGGCAATGCCCGCGTGAGAGACGTGGAGTGGGACGCCGAGCCAGACTCAACCCGACGTCGAGCTCCCGACACGCGCGTCAGTCAGGCGGCTTCGACTCGCTCGCGGTACGCTTCGACCGTCTTCTTCCATGCTGGGCGTTCGGTGCAACGCGCGCGGTAGGCAAGGAGGTTTGGGTATGGCTTGAGCATCTCTCGACGGGTTCCAGCGTCTAGCACGTGGGTCATGAGGATGTCGGCGACGGTGAAGTCCTCGGTGGCGATGAACTCGCGATTTGTGAGCCAACCGTCGAGTTGCTTCAAGCGCATCTCGGCCCAGCCGTGCAACGCCTCGCTCGGCTCGCTGTCCTTGCCACCACACAAGTTGACGAACCACAGCGATAGCAGCGGTAGCTCGATGGTGTTCAACGCGGTGAAGGACCAGCGAAGCACCTGTGCCTCCCCCGCGAGTTCGCGGGGCATCAGCTTGCCGCTCTTGCGCGCCAGATAGAGCAATATCGCGCCCGACTCGGAGACCACCACGCCGTCGTCATCGATCACCGGGATCTGACCGAACGGATTCAGCGCGCGGTACGCGGGTGAATCGAGATCGTGGTTAGGGTGGTCCATACCCACGATCTCGTAGGGCAGTCCGATCTCTTCGAGCGTCCACAGCACACGCAAATCGCGAGTGTTGCCGCGCGCGCCCTTGTTCACTCGAGCAAAGCCGTACAACTTGAGCATGCGCGCAGCCTATCGCGATCGTTTACGGATGTCTTGGCCCAGCGAACCGAACTTGGGAACGTCTCGGAGGCGCGACCAAAACGTGCCTGCGGATCGCGTTGCTCTAGCGATCGCAATTCTCGCGCATCCAGCGCTGATCGCGCTCAAAGGAGTCGGAGAACACTGTCCGACCCGGATCGAAGTTCATGGCATCCCCCCAGATCGAGGCGACGAACTTGCATGCCAGCACCTCAATCTTCGGGAGACTGTCGCACTTCGCGTTCATGTCGTTCCAAAAATTGTTGTTGCACTTGTTGAATCCGGACCAATAGTCCGAGATGCGATCCCAGGGTGCGTGGTAGCAACTGTCGTGGGCGTTGCACGCTTCGCGAAATACTTCCTTGTATGTGTTCGAGATCGCGTCGTTCAAGGCGCTGCAGCCGTCGATTCTCTTCGTCACGTCACATCGCTCGCGCGCGCTCGGATTTCCCATTGCGAAACAACCGCCCGCTCGAGCGCACTCTGAGACCCAGTTGTTGCACGCCCAGGTTGCGTCCCCCGGTGTGTGGCCCCACCAGATGGTGGTGCGGGAAAGGTACCGCCCATCCTTGGCGAAACAATCCCAGGAACTTTTGCGGGTGGCGTTTGTCTGCGCGTCTGTGACGCCTGGCGGTGGTGTTTGGTCTTGCCCAGCGGGCGGTGTTCCAGCCGCCTCGACATCGGCCGTGTCTTCAACATCGTTAGATTCTGTGGTCTCGGCACCGGGTCCCTGGTGCTCGAGGTCTCCAGCAGGTGAATCACCAGCGGCCCCTGGCTGGGTCGGATCGTTGCCGCTGCAGCTCAGGGCAAGCGCCGCGCCCGCGGCGGCGGCCATCCAGGATAGCTCTCGATGCGACCGAATTTTCTTGAGGACCATGGCTCGTGAAAACCTTTCTCGTGCCTCGAACGACACGCTGACATCGGGCACGCACTGCGCCCGCTCTATCAGCTCTGTGTTGGCAGCATAGAAAGTGGGTGACGATTGCCGGCGCAGAGACTTCGAGCACAGACAGCCGCATAGTCGATGCCACTGGCCACGGGCTGCACTCCGAAGAGCTGCTGGTAGGCGGCAGCCAAGCGCTCCCGACGTCGCCTGCGCATCCTGCTGCTGGTATTCCTGGCCTGCTCAAACACCCGGCTGCAGTTGACGGTATGGAGCCCATGAGCTGGAAGCCGCCGAAATCAGCGCAGGCCTAGCAACCGGATATCTGCATGTAGGCCTGCTTGATGATGCGTAATCACTGCGGCGATTAGCATCCGATTCGGCCCCACAACGCCCGACTTTTGCTGGTGTTCGACTGACGTGCTATTCAGTAGCCGTCTGCTGAGAGCCGGTGCTCTCCGTCAACTCGCGAACCGATTATGATGAAAGCGTAATTCGTGCGATGCATCTGGCGTCAGGCGACCCATTAACCTGCTCTCCCCCTCTGCGAAAGAACGTGTCGAAGCGCACATCTGGGGAGTGTCCCGACACTGCCCAACTTGCGTACGTGGCGTGCGAAGCGGGTCAAGGGCCATGGAGACCGTGAACCGCTGCCTCTGTTGTGTGATGCCCATCGAAGCCGATACGCTGTGCGAGAGGTGTCTGAAATTGGTAAGTGAAGTGGTGCTCACCGAGCGAGGCGTGGTGGTCGAGAAGTTGTGGGACGTAGGCAGCGAATTCGCGAAGAATCGCTCGAAGCTCCGACGTCAGGTCGAGGGCGCCGGATTTGTGCCCAATATCGCGGTTGGCATCGCGATCGGATTTGTGAGAACGGGAATAATTGGAGACGGGATTTGCTTAGCTGCCTTGTGCGTTCGCCATGGAGCGGACACATGCTGGGAATGCATCGCTCCTGGGCAAGTGCTCACTGATCCCACTGCGTTCTACTATGAAAGTTTAGACGAGCTTCGCAGGCTCGTGGGCGTGAGCGTTAGGTGACGTGCGCCTCTGCCATGGAGTCGATCAGCGGCAACGCTACGCTGAGCGCGTGCACGCGTCTCGGTGGCCGTGCTTACCTCCCGAACCGCCTCCCACCGCGCCGCCGTGCAAACCAAAACTCGCGTCTGAGATTTTTGATTGCAGCCCCACTAACTCCTAAGGTTGACGATTCTCGAAGTCCACGAATGCACCGAGGAAATCGACGTTGCCGCCATGGAATCGTGTCCGAGATCACTCTTGGCGCAAGAGACTATGATCCGATCGTCGGGAGGTGGATCAGCAAGGATCCGACGCGCTTCCGTGGCGGCGTTAACCTGACACTTATGCGTGGAACGACCCGGTGAACTTCGTGGATCGCACTGGTCGACAACCAACTGGACCGAAGGGTGCGGGCGGTGCGTCCGGAACCGGTGAAGGTGGGAGCGAAGGAGCGGGCGGAATCCCGTGGACGCCGGCACAATCTTGGCCACGAGGTCGCACGGCCTGGTGTGGAAGCGGCGCGAATGGCAAGTATGTTCCGGAGACCGACGCTGTCGGCTCATCCAACCTGCAGAATGTATGCTACGCCCGACAATTGCTACTCGAACTGCGCCTCAGACAAGTTTGACTGTGATTGGAACCTTGGCCACGACAGGGCACGAGACTGTGCAGCCCAGAGCAACCCCTGTGACATTGCCAGTGTCGTTTACATTGGATTTGTGAGGGGGCTCGGGCAATCCGCATATAATAACGCACAGGCTAACTGTGTCTGCGGGGCGCGTTGATGCGGCTTACTCCAGCGATTTTTGCGAAGGCGCTCGTAATCGTTGTGGCCGGTGGGTGGCACGCCTGGCTGGTCATGCCCGCGAGTCCGGCTGGGATTCTTATCGGCCTCCTGCCCTATTATTTGCTGATTCTCACGTGGGATTTTCTGGGGCTGATCCTAGTCGTTCCGGTGCTGCTGGTCATCTCTTGGTTAGCTGTCGATGCAGGAATTGGTTTTCGCCACTCAATTTCTTCGACGGGAGGAGTAGCACTCGGCGTGCAGTCCTTGCTGGCCTGCGGCGTCGTCGGAGCGGCTGTCATTTTGAGGCTGCTGATCCCGGCTAAAAGGGGCACGCGAAACGGCGGATCATCGCTTTGATGTCCGAGGTCATTCTTGGCGCAAGGGACTATGACCCAGTCGTCGGCAGGTGGCTGAGCAAGGATCCGATTCGGTTTGTGGGTGGGCAGGCAAACGTCTACGCGTATCTCGACAACGACCCCTGCAATGGCATTGACTCCACGGGCCTGAGGGAAACGGACCCGGAGTGCCTCAAGAAGGTGACGACGCAGTGCGAACTGGGTTGCCACAACACGTGCGGCGGCGCGTTGGATCGAGCCTGCTTCGTGACCCGTCAGCCAAGGCGGGTTGATTTCGGAGCGTGCTAGAATCAGGCTGGATCGCAACAAGGAGGTTGCGATTGTTGGTCAAACCGAAGATCGAGGACGAGCGCGAGGCGGCTAGGTGTCAGAAGGGCGTGAGCGCGGGCGAGTGGGCTCGAGCGCAGGCATCGATGGGCGCTCGCTGCGGCAGATTAACAACTCGCGAGCTGGGGCTCCGATTAGGCCCTATGGCAAATCAGTCACTGACGCAGGGGCAGCCGCTCACGGAGGTGAGAGAAGTCTTCGGTATCCAAGATTTTCATCCGGGCCGGCTGGTGCTGTTCCAAGCGCTGCAGGTCAAGCAGCGGCATGGCCGAGCCCTTCGTTAAGAGTTCTCGAGAAAGAGCACCGCGCTGGGCTCAGGTATTTTTCGCGGCGATTGCGGCGAGTTCTTCGAGGTCGAGGTCGTGTTCGAGGTTGTGCAAAACCTCGTCGTTGATTTTGTGGGAGCGGTGGAGTTGGACCAATTCGACGCGGCCAGCGGCGATGCTGGCGAGGATGACGTCGAAGTGGGCAGCGATGGCCTGCTCGCGCTTGTCGACAGTGCCTTGAAAGTTTGCGGCAGCGGTCGCGCGGCGACGGTGGGATTCTAATAATTGGGGGTGAATGAGCTTGCCATCGGCGTCGTAGGCAAGGCGTTCTACAGCTGCGAGCCTGGCCTTGAATACGACGACTTCGGCCGCAAAGAGCTCGAGCGGTGGCTGTGCGCCTTCGTCCTCCTGCAGCCGCGCCCAGCGGATCACCGCGCCCAGGGTGGTGCCTTGGAGGAGTACCGTGACCAAGATGACCGCGAACGCAGTCACCAGCATCAAGTCGCGCCCGGGCATGGCATCGGGCAGCGTCAGGGCGACTGCGAGCGTGACCACACCGCGCATGCCGGCCCAGCTCATGACTGTCGCGGCCCCCGGCCCCAGCGGCTCGGCTCGGCTCACGCCCGCACGCCGGAGCAGGTAGAGCACGAGATCTGAGCCAAAAACCCAAGCGAAACGCGCCAATGTGACGGCGATAACAATGATCAGCACCGTGAGGCCCATGGTCTGAACCACGACGCCTGCTCCGCCGACGCGCTCCAGCACGCCGCGCAGCGAGGAGCCAATGAGCATGAACACCGCGGCCTCTAGCAAGAAGACCAGCACTTGCCAGGTGGCGATCCCACGAATGCGCGTGGTCGCGCTGAAGACCACGTGTTGGTACCAGCCGCAGATCAAGCCCGCCGTCACTGTGGCGATGACGCCAGAGACGTGCAGCAGCTCGCCCGCCAAGTAGGCCACCCAGCAGATCAGGATCGACGCGCAGATCACCAAGCTTTCATCAGCAAGCCGACGCACGAGCCGCACCCACACCCCGCCAATGACGCCGCCAACGGCAACGCCGCCCGCGACCAGCACGGCGAAACTGCCGGCCGCGGCCGGGATGCTGAAGGCACCGGTGAGCACGGCAGCGACGGCGAACCGGAACAGAACCAAGCCGGTCGCGTCGTTCAGTAAGCTCTCCCCCTCCAGGAACGTGCTCAGTCGGCGCGGCAGCTTCACGCGCTGCAAAACGGCGCGGGCCGATACCGCGTCCGGCGGGGAGACGATGGCGCCCAGCGCAACGCAGGCCGCCCAAGGCAGCGCGGGAACCAGCAGCTTCGTGACGACGGCAACGACACCTGTCGTAAACAGGACCGCTCCTATCGCGAGCGACAAAATACCGCGTAGGTGCTTGCGGAAGGAGGCGTGCGCCGTGAACCACGCGCCGTCCATCAGCAAAGGCGGCAGGAAGATCAACAGCACGAGCTCCGGGTTCAGCTGGATGGTCGGCAGCCCCGGGGTGAAAGCGAGAGCGCCGCCACCAACGAGCAATGCGACGGCGGGTGGCAAGGAAAGGCGCGACGCGAAGTAGTGCAACACCAGCACCGCCAAGAACATGCCCACGATCAGCTCGAAGACTTCTACCGGCGATTCGCTCACTTGTCCGACTCTGTTGATCGTGGGCCGGCCAAGCCGACCCCCACGTGAGCACTGTACACGGAAAACGGCCGCACGCGTCAATCCGAGTTCGGCTTGCCCTTCTCACCACTAATCGATCGAGACGTCGATGGGGTTGGTCGTGACCACCCGTAGAAGGAGCGGCCGGAACGGAGCGACCGTGATTTGCTCGCCCCAGCCAAGGGTCGTTGGTCTGAGCAGCGCGCTGTCGACAGCGTACTTCACGGACGCCTGCCAGGGGTGCTTGATCTGAATCGTGCCGCCACTGCCGGGTTGAAGCTGGAATCGGGCCACGCCGTTGATGCGGTAGGTCTGGTTGCGTGCGGTCAGCTTTTGGATGGGGACTACGGCGCCGGCCACCCCGGAGTGGCGCGCGTCCGCGCGGTACATCGGCCAAGGCTGGGAATTGCTCACGGTCGCGGTGAGATCCCAGGCGAAGATGCGCGGCAACGGAAAATCCATGTTTGGCCCTTGCTCCCGAAGCTCGGTCCAGACCAATTCGAGCCGGCCATCGCCATCGATGTCTGCCACGGCTGGCGAGCCGTCGAGTCCGCTCCACGAGCCATAGGCGGGCCGCGCCATGCTGGGGATCAGTGAGCCGTTATAACGGTAGGCCTGCACCGGGTATCCGAAGTGGATCTGGAGCTCGTCGGACCAAAACTCCGGTTGTCGCGACGTGATGACTTCGTTCCGTCCGTCACCTTCCAAGTCCACCACGATCGGCGCATTGAACACCGGCGTCGCCGACTGATTACTTTGCGGCCAGCCGGGCATCAGTTTGCCCCTGCGATCCCACGCGTAGAGGCCACCCGTGCCGTCCATTTTCATCAGCGAGTCGAGCACGTCGAGCGAGCCGTCGCCGTCCAGATCGGCGAGTACCAGCGGCCCGGTTTGCACCGCTCCCGTCGGCCATGAAGTCAGGAGTTGCCCGCTGTGTTGATAGATGACGACTTTGGAGAGGGTGTCGTCGCCACCGCCATCACACGCCAGTGCCGCGATTTCGAGGTCACCGTCATCGTCCAAGTCGCCGACGACCGGGTAGCTGCCCGTCGCTTCATTGAAATTCGAGCTCAAGATGGTTCGCGGCCAGCCGGGCAGGACAACCCCCTTTGCGCTGAGCACCACGAGTTGACCCGGGTTACCGTCCACACCGACGACAACCTCATTTTTGCCGTCCTTGTTCAGATCGGCCACCGTGGCCGGGGTCTTGATTGCTCGCCACGCGGAGGCGGGCCAGCCCGGCAGATAGCTGCCATTGCCCTTGAACACGTGCACGCCCGTCTGCTGAGAATCCGTGGCCACGAGGTCGAGCACGCCGTTCCGATCCACGTCACCCAGTGACAATGACAGCGAGGCCGGGATGGCCCCCCAATCAGTCGTAAACGTGATGACGCGAGGCCAGCCCGGCTTCAAGGCACCGTTCGCACCCCAAACGAAGATGAACCCTTCCCAGGTCGCCACGATGACTTCCTTGGTGCCATCCCCATCGATATCCCCAGCAATCGGCATCCCCTTGAGCGTCGCGGACGGATTGTCGGCGGCGACCAAGGATTTCGGCCAACCCGCTAGGATGGAGCCATCGCCCTTGAAGATGGTGACCTTGTCGCCGAAGCCGGCCAGCACCTCGGCCTTGCCGTCGCCATCGAGATCCGACAGCGCAATGGGTTCCGAGGGGGGAGGCGGTCCCATATCCTGGTAGACCGCTACAGGCAAGCTGACGGGCCAGCCGCCATGCAAGAGCGGATCGACGATCAAAACGACGTTCCTCGAGATCACGGAACCGTCGGTGTTGGTCACGTCGAGGATGATGCGGTAGTGCCCCGCGGCGATGTTCTGGGCATGCCACACCGCCAACACGCCATTGGCAACCGGCTGTTTCCCGCCATTGGTCAATGCGACATTGGCATTCACCGGCGTGCCGGCGTCGAACGCCTGTACACGAACCGCAAAGCTCTTGAAGGTGCCAGGGTTCGCAATACCGACGATGGGAATGTCGCCCGCAGCCAGCGTGACGTTGGGTTTCGGCGAAGCGATCACGACCCGATCGAGGGCCAGCAAATGCAGATCTTCGTAGCGCGTGCCGTTGGTTTTGTAGGCCGACAGGCGTAAGGCATAATCGTCGTCGGCGAGCTTTCCGGCGTCCCAAGTTCCGAGGCTGCCCGCGCTGACGGGCGAGGTGCTGCTGGTGATCGTGGTCCAGGTCGCCGGCGCGGTGCCCCTGCCGTATTCGAGGACGTACTTCTGAAATTGTGCGCCGTTGGCCTTCCCGGAGACGGCAAGCTGCGCGGTCTGCAGCACGCGCGGGGCTTGAATCAGCGCCTCGAGGGGCGTGGGTTCGGTACTGATCTTGGCAGTATCGACGCGGCCATATCCGAGGTCTGTGTCGTAGCCGTTGCCATTGGTGTCGAGGCTCGTACGACGCAAAACTTGGCGGACTTGCTCCGGGGAGTAGCTCGGGTGGAGGCCCAAGATCAACGCTGCCACGCCGGCCGCGTGCGGCGCCGCCATGGACGTTCCGGCAAGCCGGACATAGTTGTCCCCAACCACGCGATCTGAATTGCAGATCCAAGGCTCGAAGCAGGAAGCCGCTTTGAGCGACAGAATGCCGTAGGTCGGCTCAATCACCGCTGCATCGTCGGGATCGCCGGAGCCCGGCGCGGCGACGTCGATCAAACCGAAGTTGGAGAAGTCGGCCTTCTTGTCACGAGGTGTCGTCGCGCTCACGACGATGGTCTCGGGCAGATTCTGCGGCGATCGATCGCGAATGTTCGCGCCCTCGTTGCCGGCTGCAAACACCACCACGACGCCGGCGGCGTGCGCGGTACGAACCGCATCCTCGACCACGCCGACCGAGGGGCAATACCCCGCGCAAGTCTCCCAGCTGTTGTTGATGACGTCAGCCCCGTTGTGCACGGCGTAGAGCAGACCTTGGCTCAACGTGAAGACATCGGAGCTGAAACTGAAAACCTGCACGGGCATGATCTTCGCATCAGGCGCAACGCCCACGACGCCGATGCCGTTGTTGTCTTGGGCGGCGATGGTGCCGGCGACGTGCGTGCCATGACCGATGAAGTCGTCGACCTGGTTGTTGTTCCCGAGCACACTCCAGCCGTGGACGTCCTCAATGAAGCCATTGCCATCGTCGTCGATGCCGTTGTCGGGGATTTCACCGGGGTTGGTCCAGACGTTGCCGGCCAAATCGGGGTGGTTGATGTCGACGCCGGTGTCCACGACGGCCACGACTACGTTGTTCCCGCGGCTCACATCCCATGCTTGGCTGGTGTGCATGAGCTTGAGGTCCCAGAGATCCGCGCGCGGCTGTCCCCAGCTCCCGCTGCTCGACCAATAGGGGTCGTTCGGCGTGTAGACGAGATGCGCGACGTAGTTGGGGTGCACGTACTCGACGTGCGGATCGCTGCGCAGATCCGCGATCGCGGCGTCCAAGTCGGCGGCCTTTGACAGGTCCATGCGGTAGACATTGACGAGCTCTTCGACGGGGGCAGCTCGCCCGTGAATTTTGGCCCTGGCTATTTTGCTGGCGCGAGCGCGCAGCAATGCCTTGGCGTCGGCCGTGGAGAGGCCCTCCCGCCCCTGAAATAAGCTTGCCGCGCGCAGGATTCCGTAACGTCGCGCGGTCGCGTCCAACGACGATGACGCGTCGGCGGTGATGCTGGCAAACGAGCGGCCCCGTTGCAGGCAGGACTGGACGTCGTCGATAATACCGCTCCGCGGGTCGGACTTGAATTTCACCACGAGCTGTCCAGGAACGACGGTTACTCCGCCGGCTTTCACGGCGCTCTTGCCAGAAAGGCCCGAGCCTGGGAGACCAAGCACCGGCTTTGCAGATGGCGCGCCACTCGAACTCGACGGGGCCGGAGGACTCGCGAGCGCGGAGGACTCGCGGTTGGTGTCCTCAGTCGTGACGGAAGATGCGCAACCGCCGAACGCCAGCGCGGTCGCCAACAGCAGCAGAAGGAAGCAGCCGCTCCCCACATTCGATCGGACTATCATCTCTTTCTCCCTGGTTCGAACCCCACGCCGGAGCGAGCGCAAGGAAGTCTGCGTGACCGCGGGAGAGACTTCAAGAACAGATAGCCACGGAGTCGGAATTCTTACGGCGACTCGCGCTGGCTGCCGTAGTTCCGTTCAGGGTGTGGCGATTACTGCCCGGCGCCGGGAGCGGCTGGCGGAGGAACTGGGTCTGTGAGCCAAATGTTGTTGGCGCGATCGGTCTCGGGATTGCCACTGGCCACGGCCTGCACTCCGAAGAGCTGCTGGTAAGCGGCAGCCCAACCAGGCGCTCCCGACGTCGCCTGCGCATACAGCTGCTGGTATTGCGCTTGAGTCATCTTCGTAACGATCGGCACCTCGTGGTTGAGAAAGGTTTGGATCACATAAGCGTTGCCTGCGTTGTCGTAGTACACGTTGTAGACGTGGTTGTTGCCCGAGTCAGAGAAGCCCAACGACACGTTCACGAGCTGGTTGGGCAGGATGGGTCCCTCATGCTGAGGGCTGTCGAGGACACCGCCTGCCTCACCGAACACTTTTCCGCCAAACTCGACGCACGGGGATTGTCTGCAGCTCCTGGTAGAGGCATTGACAGCCTCGTCGAGAGAGTCAATCTGGGGCATCTGAGGTGGCGGATTCGGAGGGATCCTCAGCCCCTCGAGGCGCTCGACTTCGCGCTGCCGGCTATCCGCGCTGTCGAACTCTGGGCTCGAGTATTTGTTACCCTGCCTGGCGTTTACCCGCTCGATTTGATTGTCGATCATCTGGTTATATTCCGCGATCGTCTTCTGCCTGTCTGTGGCTGGTCTCGCGTACTCGTCTAGTATTGCCTGGTTTTGCCTGGTGATCGCGTTGTTGATGTAGGCGAGTACTTGTTCCTTGTTGTGGCTGTTGGGCGGCGGAGGATTCTGAGGCGGCGGAGGATTCTGAGGCGGCGGAGGATTCTGAGGCGGCGGGTCTTGGTTCTGTTGGTTCTGATTTTGGTTCTGTTGGTTTTGGTTTTGGTTCTGATTTTGGTTCTGGTTCTGTTGGTTCTGTTGGTTCTGTTGGTTCTGTTGGTTCTGTTGGTTCTGTTGGTTCTGTTGGTTCTGTTGGTTCTGTTGGTTCTGTTGGTTCTGGTTCTGATTTTGGTTTTGGTTTTGGTTTTGGTTTTGGTTTTGGTTTTGGTTTTGGTTTTGGTTCTGATCCTGATTCGGCTTCTTCTTGAATGGGTTTTTGAACGGGTTTTTGAATTTCGGGAAGATATCCGTACAACCATTGTGAACCCACACTGGTGTCGTGCCCGCGAAGTACGTGTGCGTTCCCTCCACCTCGAGGTTGTAGACGGTCGCTCGATCGGGCACTGGCTCGACGCTGACCACGCTGACTTCAGCGCCGCTCGCATCAGCCAGTACGTCGCCGTACACCAGCTCTTCGGCGGGCAGCCACGTGTCGGTCGGGGTCCAAAAGAGGTGCCCGGGGGTCACGCGCACGGTCGCCTTTTCGCCGCTCGGCGAGACCGTGTGCACATCCCTCAGCTCACGATCCAGAGTCACGAACGTGGCTGAAACACGCTCTATCGAAAAGTTCCCGGTCACGTCGTCCCGCGAGAGCACGAGATCACCTGGCGCGAGCCGTTCGATGGGCGTGGGTCCGCTGGGCGTAGCCACGGGTGTGCCAGCCGCGAAGCAACTCTGGCCGTCTTCTTGCGAGCACAGCCCATTGCGGCAGCTGCCGGATGCCGGATCTCCTCGATCTGGCGGTCCACCTCCGCCCTCCGAGCTGGCTCGGCCGCGCTGCTTTTTCCGGGCTGCGGCAGCGCCCGTGGCGCCCGCCTTTTGAGCGAGCGCGAACGACCCTTGCACCACCAGGGCCTCCGCGCCGGCCGTGGCAACCTCCGCGGCGAGCGAGCCGACCGGGCCGTCGGCTTCGCCGTTCGAGTCTGCTGCAGCCTTCATTTCAGTGTGGACCGCGCTCCGCACGCTATCGCCGAACTCAGCGAACGCCACGCCACCGGTGAGCGCGACGAGTCCCAACACCGTAACGTAGTTGATCATCGTCGCGCCGCGCGTCGACGCCAACAACGCGCTCGCCAAGCGCCTTCCGAAACCGATCGCTGCGATGGTCATTGCCGTTCTCCTGAACTTGCTCAAATACCCGCCTACAGTCGACGGTACGCAAGTTCCAGGCCGTCACCGCGGCAGCCAGATTCAAGCCAATTCAAGCAGCCAGCTCGGTCCGGCCCAAGAGCGATGCCTCCGCTTCGTACGCGAGTGCCTCCGCTTCGTACGCGAGTGCCGACGCCCGCAGATCTTCGCCGCACGCCGCAATTTTCCGACTCGCACCGGCCGTCCGCGTCGAACGGGGAGCCGCCTGGGCCGCCACGGTCACACCCGCGCTCGCCGCTACTCGAGCGCGCACAGCTTCGGCTCGCGGAGCAGCCATCCGGAGTCGCCGCGCCCGTCTTCCCACTCGAGCGTGCCCGTAGCGACGATCGCCTGTCCCGTCGCGGGGGCGCTACAGCAAAGGCGAGACTCGTCGCCTGCACATTCTAGGCCTTCGAACGGAAGCGCGAAGCCCTCCGACACGAGGCCGAGCGGAGCCCAGGCCTGATTGCAGCAAACTGTCGGTGCATTCGGCGGCTCGACCCCGCTGCCGCCAGGCCCCCAGCGCGAGCACCCGGCCAGCGTCATCATGCCCGGGCCCACGACGAAGTTGCCCAGCACGCTCACCCGCTTGCCACGCAGCGCGGCAGCGTCTCGCGCGAGGGTCGCCCATGGCACGGCCCCCGGCGCGCCTTCGCAGCGTGGCGGCTTCGCCCAAGCGCGCGTGCAAGGGCGCATGACATCGCAATTGGCATCCCAGTGTCCCGTGATGTCGATAACTGGCGCTGCGGGGTCAGGCAGGTATTCGACACGGATCCGAACCGGAGTACGCGGAAGACCGCGCGGCGAGTAAGCCTCCCCCCAACAAACGATGCCATCCGCGTCCAGCCCACAGGCGCTGGCGTCGTCTCCCTGACTGACGACGACGCCAGTCACGCCGCGCGGCGGCGCTGGAATCGACCCCACGCAGCGCGCGCCACCGTCATAGTCGTCGCCGCACAAGCCGCGTGGCCCCGCCGACACCGAAGCGACGCCGTTCAGCCGCAGCCCACGAATGCGCGCCGGGCCCGGGGCTCGAAAGAAATCATCGCGGCTCTTGCCCCAGCATTCGACGAAGTTCGCGGTGACCGCGCAGCTGTAGCTGTCGCCCGCGACGAGCAGCGGCGGGCGGCTCTCGCGTTCGCCTTGCACTCGCGCGCGCCCAAGCTGCCGACTGCACGCGACCTCGCTCGCTCCGTCTGAGCAACGCTCGGACGCGGTAAAGCCGAGCTCGCCGTGATCGCCGCGGCCCCAACACGCAATCTCGAGCTCGCGCCTGACGCAGCCGTGGTGATACCCGAGAGCAAGCGGGTGCGGCCATCCGGGGCCGTCGTCGAGCTTCGACGTGCTGCCTGCGAGCACGCCAAATGGGTCGCTTCCGTGACAGACCAGGGCGCCGCCGTCGAGCGCGCACTCGAAGCTCGGCGCCGCAGCGATGCCCGCGGAATATTGGGTGACTGGGCCTTCGCCTCGCCAAGGCTTGGGCTCGGGAATGTCAGCGGGCCGCTGCCGCAGGAACTCGCGGGCCGACCAGCACTTGAGCTCGGGCCCGACGCGCGCGCACAAGCGTTCGGCCGTGACCACGGGCCAAACCCCGAGCCAGGGCACTCGTTCGGCGCGCAGCGCGCGCTTGCCGCGATCTCGCTCCGCGACGGACGACGCGAGCCAGCACGCGCGATAGCGCTCACCCGTGGCGTCGAACTCCGCGCACCCCCAGCCCGCGCCGTGCGCGACGGCAAGGACCGGCTCGTGCGGCGGGAGCAGCGAGGAGCCAGCGTTCGTGGTGGGCCGAATCGGCTGCGTCCAGCGCGGCGGCGCGCCCGGGGTCGGCGCCTTGCTGGCACGGAGCTTCGCCGCGATGACCGCGTCCAACTCATCCAGTGGGATCGGGCTGCGCGCGGAGCCGGCGCTACTCGGCATTTCGGGGACGCCGCTTGGCGTCGAAGCCAGAGCTGTGCCGCTGGGCGAAGCCCCGTTCAGCACGCCTGGCGTGGGGCGCGGAATCTTCCCCTCGCAGGCGCCGAGCGCCAGGACGAGCCCAGCCGCCGGCATCACCCTCCAGTCCGCAATCCGCACTGCCGAAGCGTAGCCTCGCTCTCGAGGCGAAGCTACTGGCTACACTTCTCGACGGGCGACCGAGTACACTCGCGCCATGTCGCGCGCGGCGAGCAACTCCACCGTCAAATCGGTCCCACAGGTTGGAAGCTATGAGTTGCTCGTTACGGGCGACGGGGGCGTCTGGCAAGTGCCGCTGCCCAAGCAAGGTGAACTCTCGATCGGCAGGGGCCCAGAGGCAGAGCTGCGTTTGGACGGCAACAGCGTGTCCCGCCGGCACGCGCTGTTTCGTGTGCTCGAAGCCGGCTTCGCGCTGCGAGATTTGGGCTCGGCGAACGGCACCCTGCTGCGCGGTCAGCCGGTGCCGACGGAAACCGAGATCGGCCTCGTGCCGGGGGAAGCGTTCACGGTCGGTGATTTCCTGCTCGTGCTCCGCGCGCGCCGCGCCGCATCCCTGACACGACACATCTGGAGCAGCGAATACTTCGAGGCTCGAGTCGACGAGCAGTGCGAGCGCTCGCGAGCCGAGGGCGGCTCGCCATTTTTCTTGATCAGCGTTCAGGTGGAGCCAAAGCCGCCAGTCGAGCCGACTCCGGTGATCGCAGCAGAGCTGGCGGCGGCCGATGTATTGGGGCGTCTTTCTGCGGATTGCTGGAGCGTGCTGCTGGTCGATGACTCCGCATTGGAGGCGGAGGCCTTGGCGCGCCGCCTGGAGCGCGCGTTGGGCGAGCGTGGTTGCAAAGCGCAGGCCTGGGTGATCGGCTGCCCGCGCGACGCGACCTCGGCCAGTGCCCTGATTGCTCGCCTGTACCACGCGTTCGATGCCAGCGCGGACACCAGCGCGCGAGCCAGCATCGAGCTGCGCTCGCCCGCGATGCGCGCGCTGTACGAGCAGGTGGACGCGGTGGCGCGCGGCGGGATCAGCGTGTTGATTCTGGGCGAAACGGGCGTCGGCAAAGACGTGCTGGCGCGCAGCATTCACGAACGGTCCGAGCGTGCGGGCAAGCCATTCTTGCGGCTCAACTGCGCAGCCTTGGCGGAACCGCTCTTGGAGAGCGAGCTGTTCGGGCACGAAAAGGGCTCGTTCACCGGCGCGCTCGCGAACTCGCCGGGACTCTTGCAGAGCGCCGCGGGCGGCACCGTGTTCCTGGACGAGATCGGTGAGTTTCCGCTGCGACTTCAGCCGAAGCTGCTGCAGGTGCTGGAGAACCGAGAAATTCTCAGCGTTGGCAGCGTGAAACCGCGCGCCATCGACGTTCGCTTCATTGCGGCGACCAATCGCGATCTGGAAGCCGAAGCGCTGAGCGGGGATTTTCGCCGTGACCTCTATTATCGCCTCGCGGGCTTCACGTTCGTCATTCCGGCGCTTCGCGAGCGGCGTGAAGACATCCTGCCCCTCGCGAGCGAATTCTTGCAGCGGCTGAGCCTGGAGCAGGGCCGGAGCTCGCCCGTTCGCCTGCGCGACGACGCGACCGTTCACCTGCTCGACTACGCTTGGCCGGGCAACGTGCGCGAGCTACGCAACGTGCTCGAGCGCGCACTCGTGCTGTGCGCGGGTCGCAGTATCGGCCCCGAGCACCTCCCGCTCGACAAAATGCGCTCCGTGGTGCTGGTCAGCCAGGCAAAGCCGAACGCGAGCAGTCAGCGCGACACCGAGCTACCCGTCGCCGATCTGAGTGCCGACGAGTTGGCCGAACGACAGCGGATCATCGACGTGCTCAGCGAGTGCGCCGGCAATCAATCGCAGGCCGCGGAGGCCCTGGGGATCTCGCGCAGCACGCTGGTCAATCGGCTGAACGCCTACCGCATCCGTCGCCCCCGCAAGCGAGCGCGCTGAGCAGGGGCGCAGGCTCCAGCGTGTGGCAGGCACGTAACTCGTGTACAATGGTGGGGAGATGTTGCTTCGACCCCCACTGGTTACGCCCGGAACCGGGCTAAAGTCGAGGATCTGGCTCTGAACAGCCTGCCACACGGCACCATTGTCGGCGAACGCTACCGGATCGTGGCGCCGCTCGCGCGCGGCGGCTTCGGCGCGGTTTACGTCGCCGAGCAGCTGACCACCGAACGACGGGTAGCGCTCAAAGTATTGGCGCGTTACGCGGAGCACATTTCTGTCGCGCGGCTGCTGGCCGAGGCGCGCGTGACCTCCCGCATCGTGAGTGATCATATCGTTCAGGTCATCGATGCCGGCGTCGACGCCGCCACCAGCGACGTGTTCGTGGTCATGGAGCTTTTGCGCGGGATGACGCTCGATCAGCGTCTGGAGCACGGAGCGCTGCCTGCGCCAGAGGTTGCCGACTACATGCGACAGGTCGCCGTCGGGCTAGACAAGGTTCACGGTCACTTGGACCGCGACGGCCGACCGACTCCGATCATCCACCGCGATCTCAAGCCCAGCAACCTCTTCCTCACTGCGCGCGACGATGGTCAGACGCTGGTCAAGATCCTGGATTTTGGCGCGGCGAAGGTATTGTCTCAGTATACCAAAGCCAGCGGCCTCGTGCGTGGCACGCCGCAATTCATGGCCAGCGAGCAGGCCTTGGGCGAGCCCTGCAGCGCGGGCACCGACATCTGGGCTTTCGGGCTGATCACCTTCAATCTGCTGACCGGCAGCTCCTACTGGCTGACCGTCAAAAGAGAGGATGGCACCGAGGCTCAGCTGTTCGCCGAAATTCTCACGCTGCCGCTCGTGCCGGCAAGTCAGCGCGCGCGAGAGCTCGGCCTGACCCTGAAGCTCCCGCCCGCCTTCGATCGCTGGTTCGCGCGCTGCGTGAATCGGGACCCGGCTGAGCGCTTCGCCAGCGCGGGCCTGGCCGCTGACGAGCTGTCGCGGCTGCTGGGCGTCGAACCGGCGCGGCTCAGCGAAGCGTCGCGTCTGCCAGCGCTGCCACCGGCTGCGGCCGGCGCGGGTGCCCGTCGCTCGGACGCGCAGCAGCTCGAGACCCACGCGGTCGCCGCGCTCTCTCGCACGCCCCGTGTGCGCCCGAGCAGCCGCACCGGCACGAGCCTGGCAACGCTCGGCGTCGTGCTGGCGGCCGTGGCAGGCGGCGCGGTGGTCGTGCTTTGGAAAAGAGCCCCCGTGGCGGCGCCTTCGCCGAGCTCGATCAACGCGCACCCACCGCTGGTGAGCTCGGACGCCGTACCGCCCGCAACGAGCCAGCCCTCCGCCGTGGTTGCGCCGAGCGCAGCTCCGTCTGCCGCGCCTTTGGCTCCCGAGCAACCCTCAGCGCGGCCGCTCGCCAAAGCGACGCCCAGCAGCCGCGCTCCAAACAGCGACAAGCGCGCGCCTTCTGCGCCGCCCGTCGCGCCGCTGAAACCCGCACCAGGGAAACCGGACCCTTACCAACAGCGCTGACCTGGCTCCCGGTGTGGGGCTTCGGGTTCAGTCACTCAGCCACCGAGCGTACGCTGAGCTTGTTGACGCACGGTCTCGTCCGGATCGTTCTCGGCTGCCCAACGGATCAGGGGCGCCGCGGCCACCGCGCCATCGCGCTGCAGATAGGTGGCGAGCGCGTTCAGGGCCGTCATCCGCAGCTCGGCGTTGGGGTCGCTGCGAAGGAGGGCGTCGAGCGCGTCATGCATCGCGTCGAAGCGCCGGAAGCTGGCGGCGAACAGAGCCGACTGGCGCAAGGCTGCGTCCATTTCCGGCGAGAACAGCGCGGCCAGCAGCTTGTCAGCGCGCGGCGCGGGCATCAGCCGCAGGTTCTTGGCGGCAGCGACACGCACCTCCGGGGAGCCCGAAGTGAGCGCGCCTTCGAGCACCGCGAACGCCCCTTCTTGACCGGAATTTCCGAGCGCATCGAGTAACTGGATGCGCTCTTCGTCCGTGGTCGCCCGCTGGTACCTACTGACGATCTGGTCAACCCAACCGCCGGCGGTATCCGGGTCGGTCTGGCCCTTGCGATTGGCCAGCCCCCCGAGCGCGAGTAGCGCATTCTCACGCACGTTCGGGTCTTTGTCGGCTAGGTCGAGCAAGCGGTCGACGGAGGAGCTGGTCGCCTCGGGGACTTCGTGAAAAGCGTCGATCGCCTGCTTGCGAACGTCGAGCGGCTGCGCAGGATCGGTTGCAAGGCGCGTCAGGGCTGCTTGCGCCGCCGGAGTGCCGGCGCTGCCGATGGCAGACAGCACTGGCTGATTCAAATCGTCCTTGTTGAGCTCCGCCAAGGCGGCGTCGGGGTCGCGAGCGATCGAGCGCGAAAGCTGGTGCTGCGCTTGGTGCAATGCCGCAGGATCTCGGCTCGCGTCGGTTCGGCGCATGTTCGCCATCACTTGGGCGGCAGGCAGTAGATCCTCGAAGGCGTCGGCCGGCGGAGCATCTTCGATGCTATCGGAGAGCGCTCGCGAGGCGAGCGGAGCGGACGCAACGGGCGCGTGGGCTCGTGCTTGGTTCGCGGACGAGAGATGCGTGAACGACGCGCGCACTTCGCTCTTGGCGGAGCCAGACACTACCTCGACCTTGGCCGACATGACGTGATGGACCACGGCGTCCATGACCCGTCCGTCGGCGTCGACGGTATAGGTAGCTTCGGAGCTTTCGAACGTCGGCACGCCCACCGTAGCTTCGGGCTCGACCAACTTGCCCGAGCGCGAAACCTTGACGAAGCGCATCTTCTGCTTGGCGATGCGCTGCTCCGGCAAACGGCGCAGCATGACGATGCACTCGCCGCCGGGCTCGCTCTCGACCGCCATCCAGGTCGATCCTGGCCGGATCGTTACCTGTAACTGGCTCACGATGTCGCGCAGCAGCGTGCTGGCTTGTCGTCCGACGTGACTCGGAAATGCGACGGCGCGCGCACCACCGTCCGGGGCGTACGTGACTACGAACGGCCGCGCCAGCTCTTGCTTCAACGCGGCCGCCGGAATTGCCAGCGCCATGTGTTCGAGGTCGAGTCGCTCGGGATCCAGCTCGAACTCGAGCGTTCGTGATTTGTCGGGCGCCTCGACGACGGTCGCCGCGATCGTGCCGGCCAGCGACATCTTGAGCTGGCCGGTGTTCTTCGGATCGCCTTCCATCGCGTATTCGCCCGACGCGGCGTAATCGAAACGGTACACGCGTCGCGACCCAATTGCCCAGCTCGAGTCGGTGCTCGTGGGCTCACTGACTCGAGCCGACGTCTCGGACGGAGCCGTCGACGGTATAGGCTTCAGCCGATGTGCGGCCGGCTTCCACAACCAAACCGCGAGCAGAGCGAGCGGAACGAGTAACAGTGCCGCAGACGCGTAGGACCGTTTCATGGGGATTCTCCTATCTCGATGCAGTTTTTCGAATCAGCGGTTCGGGACGGCGGGCGGGTTGGCCGGGCAGCTCGAGGTGTTGGTGCCGATGAAAGGCGTGTAGGACGCGCTCGCCAGCGCGAACGTGCTCTTGCTCGAGCTCGCGTTCCACAGCGTGTGACTCCACTCTTTGTTCAGGCAGATGCCTTTGCCGGGCAGCAGGCCAAACACGTCCGTGCAGGGCAAGCCCACGCGCACCCAGGGTTCGATTTTGCCGCTGACCGGGATGACCTCGACCTTTGCGTTGGCAGAGGTGCCGGCGCTCCAGGTGCAGAACGGGCCGTTGCTGAAGAAGTCGCTTTGTTGCTTCCACGACCAACCGACGGACGCCGTCGCAGGCACGGACACGTCCATCAAGGTCAACGATCCGCGGATCCCCGCGGCAGCGATGGCCGCGTCGGCGCGAATTTGGACGACGGCAGTGATGTTGGCGCCCGGTCGTAGCTCAGCGGAGATGCTGTTGCACCAGGCCGTGCCATTGATCTTCACGTACTCGGTGGCTGCTGCCCAGGCTTCGAGCCCCACGACCAGCGGGCCAATGCGCACGATGTCGACGGTCGCCTTCGGCAGCAGCTTCTGACTGCGACTGACGATCGTCTTGTTGGCGAACTTGCCGCCAGCGGCGTTGCCGCTCGCGGTCGGGACTTTGATGCCGACGATGAACGTTTCGTAGGCAAGGTTCGCCGTGCACTGCGCGCCGGTGGTGTTCACCGCACCGGTCGCATTCGCCTTCAGCGTTACCGCGTCGAACGTCTGGTTGAACAGTTTTACCCAGCCAGTGGTGCTCGCATCCGCATTCAGCTTGGCGTTGCCGCCATTTTTGGAAGCGCCGAAGCCGTAGTCGAGCCGATAACCCGCGCCGAACTTGGAGTCTCCGCCTGCACCTCCGGAGTACGACTTGCGAAAACTGGTGTTCACGTCGGCGCTGGCCGAGCGCGCTGCGCCGAGCGTCGCCATTAGACTGAAAATTGCGATCGATAGTGTTTTGAGCTTGATCATCGTGGTCTCCAATGCGGTGTGGTCATCGAGCGCCCAAGCGGGTCCACGTTTGCGTGGCGCGGTCGGCGCTTTTCTCTCCGCACAGGGGCACCTGAGCAAGGACCAAGCCATGCTCTGCTCGCGACGAATCCAAGCCTAAAGACGCGCTTACCGTGCGCTCAGGGCAGCGCGATCGCGCGCTGGCGATACATCGAGCTTAAACAAGTTGTGTACACAACCGGAGCGAGTCTCTTGCCAAGGCTCGAAGCCGAGAGCGAAGCTTCATATCGAACACGTGTTGACACAGGCGATGATCGGCTGCGGCCAGTGACTCAGCTCCTGACACGGCTTGGCCAGCAGGCACGGGACGACGCACTGCGAAGCCGGGTTGTCCGGATCACAGTTCTGCCCTGCCTCGCCCGCTCCCTCCAGTTGGCCACAATCCGTGAGGTAGCTGATGGCTTGCTCGCAGATGGTCCCCGGCGAGCCAGGACCAGCGCCACCGGACGCGCCACCTGCACCGCCAGTGCCGCTTCCGGCGACTTCGCCGTCATCGCCACCGCTACCACTCTCCCCACCGCCTCCCGCGCCGGCCTCGCCCGTGGCACCACCGTCACCCTTTCCGACGGGCTCGCTGGCAGCCCCGCCCTCGCCTGCAGCCCCGCCCGCGCCAGCACCGGCCGGTCCGTTTCCGGCTCGCGCGCCCGATGCGGCGCCGGCATCCGCCGCGGTTCTACGCGGAGCATCGAGTTCGCTACTGCACGCGGAGTTCACACCAAACAGCCCGAGGGCGAGCAAAGCGATCGAGCGCAAATTCGTCATGAGATTCGCTTAGCATAACGCTAATGATAAGCGTTTTCAATTCGATGCCTTGCTTGAGGGACAGGGTCGATCCCGTTCGCCTCTCGCTGCGAGATCTCGAGGCTGGCTAGTGCGAGCCCGCTTCGATGCCGTCGCGGAGCGCCCCTAGGCGCTCCGCGGAGCCGACGAAAAAGCCGTCGGGATAGCGACGGTAGCGCCGTATGCCGCGATAGGTGCGGACCGCGTCACTCGAGTTCAGCTCGAACCCTGCCAAGAATTGGAGGCGCAAATCGCGGTCGCGATTGATTTCCGCGTCGGTGAGCCAGGGCGCAAGATCTGGGGCACGGGTGCCGTAAGAGGAGAGTAGCGCAACGATTGAGTCGAAGCCGATGTCTTCGAGCGAGCTCTTCACGCTCGCAAAGTCGGGGCGTTCGAGCAGCGCGGCCATCTGGTCGACGTTCAAGGGCTTCGGATCTCGCTGCCCCAGCAGCACCACGTCGTAGCCTTCACCGCGCACGGTGTTGGCGAACAGGACGCCGGCCGGGAACACCTTGAAGAAGGTCGCAATCTCGCTCTTCACGGCGGGCGTCCCTGCTTGATAGAGCTGCACGAACACGGTGACGACTCCGCCCGGGTTCAGGCGCCGCTTGACCGTTGACCAGAACTCCTCTGTGTACAGCGCAGCGGCGCCCTTCACCCACGGATCGAACGGATCGGACGTGATGGCGTCGAAGGTCTCGCGCGTGGTGTTCAAGAAGTGGCGTGCGTCGTCGATCTCGATGCGCGTCTTCCGATTCGTCACGACCTGGTGGTTGTACTCGCCAAAATAGCGCGACGCCGCCTGGGGGACGAGCGGCTCGATCTCGGCGATGGTGAGCCGCTCGACGCGGGGGTCCACGCTGACCGCTCCGGCGGTGATGCCCGCGCCGCAAGCTACCACGAGCACGGATTTCGGATGCTCGGGCACCAGCGTCGTCAAATGCCCGAGCATGCGCTGGAGCCGCATGTCCTCGGGCCGCGTGGAAGCCTGAACTTTGCCTGCGTTGTGATAGCTCACGGTCCCGTCGGGCGTTCGCGAGACGGCCAGCGATGAGTTCAAACCTTCGCCGACGAACAAGTAAGTCTCCGGCGACTTCAACGAGAGCGCCGAGGTCCGGCCGTGGGCGATCAGGTGCGCTGGGATCGCCGGGACCTGCCACATGAATAGGCCCGCCGCGCTTAGCGCCAACAACGACCCGCCGAGCGCTCGTCGATCGTACTCGAAACGGCGTCCAGCCCTTCCGAAAGCCGGCTCGAACGCGGCGATCGCCGCTGCCGCGGCCACAGCCATCAAGATGCGTTCGGCGATCTGGGTTCCGAGCCAGCCGATGATCCCGAGGCTCATCCCGAGCGCGCCGACAATCGCGCCCGCCGTGTTGGCAGCATAAACGCGCCCGACCAAGCGTCCGCCATCCAGTTCGTGCGAAGCGAGCGACGCCAACGCAAGCGGGAAGCTCGCCCCCCAGAGACAGGCGGCCGGGAGCACCGCCCAGAGACAACGCATGAGATCGATTTGAAACTGAAACCAAGGGCTCGACGCGAGTGCGGGATTGATGGGCAAGTACGGCAGCGAACGTGCGAGGTTCCACGCGCACCAGGCGACGGCTGCGATAGAGAGCAGCTGGGCCACGCCGAGCGCCTGTCGCGGGCTTTGCGTGCGACGCGCCAGCATCGAACCGGCCGCGCTGCCAAGCCCAATGCCGACCAAGAACACCGCCAGAATGATCGAGAACGTGTAAGTCGTACCGCCGAACAAGAGCCAGAACTGCCGAGTCCAGAGCACTTCTGCGCCGAGCGCGGTCACCCCGGAGAGCCCGATTGCACCGATGGGCCATGCACGCGGCGGCTGCCCGCCGAGTACCTCGATCTTCGGCTCGCCCTGGGGCGCGTGAGCCGTGAAGCGCGCTAGCGCGAAGGCGACGAGCGCTCCCCCGGCGTTCAATCCAGCCGCCACGAACGTGGCCGTCGGCATGTCGAACACGCGCAACAATAGAAACCCTGAGAGCACGCAGCCGACCACGGCTCCGAGCGTATTTGCTCCGTAGAAATAGCCGATCCAAGCCAGGCCCCGCGGAGTCTTCGACACCCAGCGCGCGGCGGCTGGCAAGGTCGCCCCCATCAGAATAGTCGGCGGCAATAGACAGAGCGCCGCCAGCAAGCCACGGAGCACGAGCCCCGGTAGGCCGCGCCCAACGATCGCCGTGTACACGTTCTGCACGAACGGCATGGCGATCAACATCAGCAGACCGCACGCTGCAATCCCAAGCTCGAGTAGCGCGTACACGCGCAATGGATGCACGCTCGTTCGCACGCAACGGCTGAGCCCCACGCTGCCGATGCACATGCCACCCATGTACGCTCCGAGCAGCACACCGATCGATACCGCGGAGGAACCGATCACCAGCTCGAGCAGCTGGAACCAGACGATCTCGTAAATCAGCGCTGCGCAGCCGCTTGCGACGAACAGCCCCAGCATGAGCGGAAGGAAGCGTTCAGCTCGTTCGGAGCCGGTGCGCAGAGCCTCGGGGCTCTGCGCGCGCGGCTCGGTTCTACCGTCCGCGGCGAGCTCATCCGACGGGCCCGCGAACATGGATTCATTGGCCATTTCGGCAAGTGCCTCTTCTCCGCTGAAAAATCCGCTAAAAAAAAGCAGGCGACGCCGAGATCGCTCGGCGTCGCCCTCTCTCAACGGTCCAGCGGTTTACGAACTATTCGAACCAGAGACGGAGACCGCGACGGATATTGCTCTTCGGTGCCGGGTAAACCCCGTTCGCGTCGGCGACGCACTGGAACGAGTTCGCGCAACCTCCGCCGGTTGGCGTGAGGCAGTCACCGTACCATTCGCCGGCAGCGCGGCAATTCGCGGGATTCTCGATCTCCGCCGCCGTGGCCTTTTGGACCGTGCAGCTGCGCCCGCTGAGCCCCGGGAACTTCATGTAGTCCACGCCGTTCTCGGTCGAGGTCTTGCCCGCAAAGACAGAGTCCGGGAAGCGCGACGTGTTGAAGTCACAGATCGCGGCGAAGTTGCAGCCGTGTTGCAGAGTCTTGCGACAATCCAACGGGATGCCGTCCGTGTCGTTGCCGCAGCCGAGGCTAGAGAACTTGGTCGCGAGCTTCGGACAACCCACCGCGGGCGCAGGAGCTTTGCTCGAGAGATTGCACGCGGTCTGACCCGGTACGGTGCACTTGCCGGTCAGGTTACCCTTGGAATCAAAGGTTGCTTCGCAGGGAGTGCCCGTCGACAGTCTCCAAGAAGCGCTGGTCTGTCCCGGAGCGAGCTTGCCTGAAAACACGAGCGGCTTGGCCGGATCGGTCATGCAGCTGACCTTCCAGACGCAGCCATTTTGCTGCAAGGAGCAGATCGGCTCACCGATCCCCGGCTCTTCCCCCTCGCCATCCTTCAGCAGGGGGCAGGAGTCGAGTACGAACAAGTGCTCGGAGAATGGGCCAAGCGCGCTGCACACCGGCACGGGTACCGCGGCCTTCGCCTCGAAGTCGTAGACGCTCGTGGCCGGGATGGGGGTCACGCCTCGAGCGCTGTAGGCGCCCGCGCTGCAACTGCCTTGCAAGGTGTTGGCAGTCAGCTCCGTGACGCACGAGTGGGAAACCTGGGCGCCTTGCGCGAAGGTCGGAGTTGTACCCTCGGGCGCGCCGGCAGCGGCCTTGGCCGCGAGCGTATAGTTGAAGCTAGCGCCGGTCTTCGACACCGTGCCCACAACCACACCGTCCGCGCAGTTCGCCTGGAAATTGCAGTTGGCCTGAATGGTCGTGCACACCCCGAGGTTCTTCGAATCGAACTCGAAGTTCGAGAACTTGCTCGGCAGCTCGAGGCAGGAGAGGCCCGGGAGAGGACTCGTGACCGCCAGCGTGCAGGTAGTCGTCGCGCTACCGCTGGACGGCGGCGGCGAAACCGTGTTCTCGCACGTGCCAGTGACTCCCGATGGCCGCACCTGACCGGTGCAGGTCGTGTTCGTGGTGGTCACGGTGGTCGTACCGCTGGTTACGGGAGCGCCCGTGAGCGTGTAGTTGCCGTTCTCTTGGATCGTGCCCGTGAACGCGCGGGCACCGCACTTCAGGTTCAGCTTTTCTTTGTCCTGGGTGACGCTGCAAATTGGACCAACCCCGCTGCAGCCGCTGAGCGCGAGCGCGGAGGGAACCGTCGGATAGGGCGAGACGCTGCCGCCAGCGCTGCCGCCGCTGCCGCTACTGCCACCGACACTGCCGCCGCTACCACCGCTGTTGCCGCCGCTGCCACCGACGCTCGCTTGGCCGGCCTCACCGCCGTCGTCGATCGGACCGGGGCCACCGGCGATTCCACCTTCACCCCCGTCGTCGATCGAAGCGGCAGAGCCACCGGAGCCAGCCGAGTTCGCCTTACCGGCAGTCGCAGAACCTTTACCCGCACTGCTCGTGCCGCCGCCCTTGCCTGCCGTCGGGTCGTCAGGCCCCGCTCCTTTGTCCGCGTCGTCGCCGCATGCCCAGAGTGCGGCTGCCACGGCGGACAGCACGATCACTCGTCTTGGATCCCAAATGCTCATCTTGAAATTGCCTTTCTATTGCCTTCAACGAAACCCAAAATCCGCAGAGGATGGGAGGCTGAGGCACACGCTCTACCGGCGCCTTATTGAAAATGCAAATCAATACTACATTTACCCTCACCGGCGCGGACTCCCGACCCCTTCGCGCTGCGCCCTCGAACACAGCCAATTCGAGCCGGATGCTCAACCGCGCGGGTAGTTCACCGACCGTCGCACGAACCTCGAACCCGCGAACTTATTGAAATTGATTATCATTTTCAAATACGCGCACGGCTCCCCCCTTTCTTCCTCAGCCCCTTGAACGGCGACCGAGTTCACCTAGTGTTGCGGCGTGCGGAGTCTGCAGAGTGGGGACGAACTGGACGCTTCGGCGATCGAGCGCGCCATTTTTCGCTTGCGGGAGCATGTCAAGACCGAAGGGCTCAAGGCTTCCGACGTACGTGAGACCGTCGCGCGCGTGGCGCTTGGCCTGAAGGGGCACTTCAGCGTCGAAGAGCTCGTGAGCGCGCTGCCGTCACTCCATTCATCCACCGTGTACCGCATTCTCCCCGTGCTGCTGGAGGCTGGCCTGCTGCAACGGGCGCCCGCGCAAAGCGACGGCCAGCGCTACGAGCGCGCCTTCGAGCGCGAGCACCACGACCATTTGCTGTGCACGCGCTGCGGCCGCATCATCGAATTTCATTTCGAGACGATGCAGCAACTGGAGCGCGACTTAGCGCAGCGCTTCGATTTCGCGGTGACGAATCACGTGCTTCATTTGTATGGGCTCTGCGCCAAATGCCAGCACCCCGCCAAGCAACCAGTGAACCAGTAGGGCTCCGGCCACGACGAGGCGCGAGCAGCCGCGAGCTGCAGCACCGGTTCCGCCAACGAGCAGCGCACCAAAGCCGATCGCGATGGCGCCGTCCGCTCGTGTGCAGGGAATTGGCGCGTCGGAGCGCACGAAGTCAGCGATCGGGACCAACCGCCCGTCTGCGCCGACAACACCTCGGCGAGCGCTGGTGCTCTGGGCGGCACGTCACGTACTGAGCGCTGAGCTTGCCGAGCAGGCTCTCAGCCGTGGTTCAAATCGGGGAGAGCTCGTCCTCAATACTCGCGTACTGCAATTCTTCAACGGGCGAAGGATAATTCAGATGATTGCCATCGCTGGAGCGCGAGCGTGCTCGTACGCTCTGGTGCTAGCCTCACGCTCGATGCGCACACTTGCTTTGGCATGTTTGATTTCCTTTTCCGGCGCCCTCTTGGGCTGCTCTTCGAATGCTCCCGTAGGGAACGAGGGCGGAGTGGCGGGCAACCCCCCGGTACCGTCGGCTGGTAGCGGCGGGAGCGCCGCCAGCGCTGGCAGCGGGATCAGCGGCGCAGGCGCAGGCGGCAGCGTGAGCGCAGGCGCGCCGGGCAGCGCGGGTGGCGCAGGTGGCGCAGGCGGAAGCTCGGGCTCCCCTGGCTCAGCGGGCGCGGCAGGCAGTGTTGGTACCGCTGGCGCTACGTCCACCGCCGACGGCTCGCTCGGCAACGGCGACTACTCGGGCAAGGGCACCTCGAGCGAGCGCTACTACACGGCCACTGACATCAAGCGCAACGGGCAGAACTACGTACTGATCACGAACGGCTGGGGCCCCGGCTTTCAGAGCCACACCATTTCCTGGAACGGCACCGCGTTCACGGTCGACAAGATGGCGGGCACCGCAGGCACCATGGGTCAGCCCGCGTCGTATCCCACGGTGTTCTGCGGTCAGTATTCGGTGATGCAACGGGGTGATTGCGGTCTGCCGAAAGCCATCAGCGAGATGACGAGCCTGCGCACCGGCTGGCGCTGGGCGCCGAACGGCAACGAGAACGGAAAGTACAACGCCGCCTACGACATCTGGGTCGGCGATGGCACCAAGTTCACGGGCTACCTGATGGTCTGGCTCCGCGATCCGCCGGGCTTCCAGCCCGCGGGCTCTCCGAACGCCATGCACCAAGGGGTGACCGTCACGAACGTCGAGGGCACCTGGGACATTTGGAACGGCAGCGTCAACAGCCGCCCGATCGTCAATTGGGTGCGCCGGGAGGGCACGGACAGCCACGAAATCGAGTTCGACGTGCTCGACTTCGTGCGCGACGCCGAGAAGCGCGGCCTGACCGTCCCCGGCTCGACACACATCCGCGCCGTAGCGGTAGGTTTCGAGATCTGGGAAGGCCCAGTCGAAGGCCTGCAAAGCCTCGATTTCTACGCCAACGTGAAATAGCGCTTTGGTTGATGCCCCGCCGTTGAACGGCGCAACACGGCCCGGCGTGCTCCCTTCGGTCCGCGCGCCGGGGGCCCCCTGACGCCGGCTGCGCCGGACGTGGGGGCCCCGACGGCTGCGCTCTCGCCTGCCCCGATCGGCGGCGGCTCAGCTTCGCCATCGATCCACCGTCGCAAGCCGCCAATCAAGAGCTCATTGCCACGCGCCGCAGATGCGATTTCCGCGCCGACTACCTTTGCCCATCAACCCGAATTGAATCAGCGAACCGAACCCAGCCCCGCAAGTGTTTAACTCATATTAGCATCAACCAAGACAGCAATTCTTCGCGAGCACAGACATCAAACGGGCCATCTGAGCGCGCGATATACCCCGACCGTTGACGCAGGCGTCAGCACTACGAATGGCCGCACGCGAGCGACAACGAGCTGCAGGTAAATGTCGTCTCCCTTGCGGATGCCTTTACCAGCTGTCGTGAATCGGCTTGTGCACCTTTGCCGGCAAGTACGCGAGCAAGTGGTCTTCAGCCTCCATCCGCAGCACGTCCAGGTGAAGGCGCGTATTGAGCGGATGGCCGACGTTGCCGTAGCGGCCTGCCAGGCGGGCTCAGGGGCCCTGCCCAATCAGTAAATATCGCAGTTGTGATCGAGCGCGCTACAGCCCTCGACGAGCGCTGCACACTCCCAGGAGCGCCGATCTTCCTCGGTCCCTTCGACGAGATCATTGCCCCCCAAGCTCACTCCGGCAAGGCAGCTCCCGAGGCAGTCGCCACAGCTGAGGGTCACGAGGTTCGAATCGCTCGTGGACCCTTTGCAAGCCATGACGTGGTTACACGCCGCTGAGCAATCCACGTCCCATTCGTCATTGCGCACCCCGGACTGACAGGTCTCGGCGGCTTCCTCCTGCGAGGCCGTCGCTGGGCCACAGCCGACCGATGCGCTCGCCACGAAGCCCAAGACGGCCAACCCAAGACCCATCCAACCGCTGCTCGCTCCGCGCCCAGTACTCACTGCGACCGAACTAGCTGATCTGCTCGCCAACCTCAACGCTCGCAGCACGCGGCCGCGGGATTGTCGGCGAATCGCGAGTTCGCCGCTGTTCTCAAGCTTCTCGGATTTCCGCGACTCGGCCGCCCTTGACCGGGAACGCACCGCTCTTGCGCTCGGTCGCGATGGGCGTCACGAACGAGTGGTGAGCGGCAACGGAGTCGGTGCGCGCGACCGGCGCACGGAGCAGCGTATCGTCGCAGCCGAAGGCATTGACGAGTTCGAACACGTGAGGCTCGATGCCCGCGCACAGCCGATCGCAATCCGACGACAGATGATCGACGGCTTCGCGAGTGATGCACCCTTGGCTCAAGAACCAGCCGGCGTGGCGCTCGACGTGGCCGGCCGCCCAAAGAGAAAACAACTTGCGAAGCACGCGCGCGCCAGCCTCATCGCCGCAGTCTGCGATGGCCACTCGAAAGCACTCTGCCAGCAATCTGGTGCCGTAGGCGTTGGCGAGCGCGATCGTGCGATTGACGTTGTCGTTCCAGATAGCCAGAGGATCGCGCGTTCGACGCCGCGCCTCGCCGGCACTTTCCTTCAGCTCTTGCTTTAGTCGCGCTTCCCGGTAGCCGAACAGAAAGACCGCCTCCTGGGGATCGAGCGCGGCCGAGACCGCCGGCCCCGGAACCACCGGCAGCGGCGATTCCGAGCTGTTGAGCAGCTGCCGCCCAGCTTTGAGCAGCATCAGCTGATTGTCGCCCTCCGCGCTGACGAAGCCCTGAAGTTGCTGCCAATAGTCCAAGATGCGACTGGCCGGTAACGTGCCCTCGGCGCCACAGCGCTCCCGGAGCCGCAGGAGGGCTTCGCTCACCTCGGCCGTCACGACCGCCTCGAGCGTGGCCGTCAGCCGGAAGATCTCCGATTCGGATTCGGCGCTCCGCGCGCGAAAGCGCCCCTGGAGAAAGCGCACGGCAAAGGTCGCGGCGTAGGCCGTTGCCAGCCCACCGAACACGTCGCGCTGGACGTTTCGATAGCTCAACCAAGGAACGCTTCGCTTTCCGGGCACGGAGGCGAGCCGTTGCGACGCAACGCGGACGCACATCCAGGTCGCGGCTCGCATCATCGCCGCGCCCACGCCGGTGGAGCAGACGCGACCGGCTTGAACTGGGTCCATGGCACCCAGCAAGCTGCGGCGGTGACTGGGGATGCTGCTTTCGAAATACCCGTCGTCGTAGAGGACGCTACCACTGCCGATCAGCAAATGCTCTTTGCGGACGCGCACTCGATCGAAGATCACGGTGCCACTGTCCAGAGCGTCGCCTGGCTGTTCGGTGCGCGGCGCGATGCTGACGCCCGGACACGGAAAGCCGTCCGCTCCGCGAAGCCGCACGACGAAAGGAAATACCCCGCGGTCCTCCTGTCGGGAGATCAGCCGCGCCATGACGATCGCGAGCTTCGGCACCGCGAGCGCCGTATTGGGCATGAATTTGCTCGATTCTCGGGTCGGCGAGCTCAGGCTGAACTCGCACCGGTCAGCGTCGTAGACGGCCTCGGTCTCGAGCCCAGCAACGTTGTCGCCGTATCCGAGCTCGGTGCCGAGGAAGACCCCCACCGAGTCCATTCGCTCGAGCTCCGCGATCAAGCCATCGAGCTCCGGTCGCCCTTCGCCGTGCATCGACAAAGAACCGAGCGCCAGGCAATAGTGGGCCGAGAGAACGTCGCTAGCGGCGCCGTCGACCAGCGGTAGCCAATCGTGAAGGGCGTACAGTCTGCGAGGGTCATCACGCCGCTCGGCCGCGCCGATCTTCAACTTGGCCGCAAGGAAGCGAGCGCGCTGGTAGCCGAGCGCCGCTGCCTCTTCGGAGCTCAGGCGTTCCCGAAGCCGAAAGAGCTCGTCCTCGAGCAACGCGCGCACCTCCTCGGTATCGGCTACGCGAAGCCCCTTGAACAGCAGCCGCTCGAGCTCGACAGAAAAAGCCGACGGGCCCTCACCGTTCGCCAGCGGTTCGCGGAGCGCGCGCGGGACACCGAACATCGCGTGCATTGACATGGTCGACCTCACCTCCGAATCGTCCCCCACTACCTAGGACTACACCGAGCCTCGCGCTTGCACGTTCGTGCATGCTTGCGCGACGACAAGCGCGTTTCGCAGCGCGGATCGAGCGAAAATCTGCGGGCATTCGCGATCGGGTGACGATTCGTGACGTCTCCACATGACTCAAGTGCAAGCCTCGCACGAATCTCCACGCTCGCGAGCGACCGGAGCGGCCGTCACGAAAGGGGCGGTGGGGAGCCCGCCAAGGCGGCGCGCGCCAAGCCGCCGGCGATCGCTGCGGCGAGCGCGCCGGTCACCGGCAAGCTGCCGAGCTTCAGCTCGAGCAGCAAGTGGCCAAGCATCCGGCCACGCCAGACCAAGGCCTGCACGGTGTAAGAACGACCTTGCCGTCCCGACACACTGGTCAGCGTTTTCGGTACTAGGTCGCGACGAGCAAAGCTTTGGCCTTGAAAGCGGCTGAGATCGGCGTCCCCATCGAACGCACACAGCAGACGAGCTTGCTCCGAGTCCTGCTGATCGTACAGGGCCACGAATGCGCCTCGGATCCCCAGCAGCGGCAGGTTGCTTCGGATCGCGGCCTCTAGCTCGGCATAGTCGAAGGCACAGGACAGGCTATTGCAGATAGCGGCAACACTGCTGTTCCAACGCAGCAGGCCAATCCGGTCGTTGTGCATCGCGCGCAGCGACATCTCGAACAACATCGTGCGCGAGGCGTGAATCAAGGCTTCGAGGCGTGCTCGGTCCGCCTGGTTCGCGTCCCCGAATAGCGGCACTAGCTGTTGCCGAAGCACCTGCACGACGTCATCGAGGCGGTTGAGCTCGCTGGTCGCGGACAACAGCCGCTCGGCGAGCGCCTGCAGCGTCTTGAGGAACACGGTGTCGTCGCCCTGCTGCAGGGCGTCGACCATGCCAGCGAAGAGTCGCTGCTCCCAGCCGCGGCCGGCCGCGCCCAGCGTTCCCCGCGAGACTCGCGTGAGCTCGAGATGGATGCGTTCCCGGTGAAACAGCAAGCCTCCTCCGAGATGAGCGAAGCCCGGCGCGTCCAGCGAGTCGCGGCTCGAGGCAAGCCCAGTGCAGCCGCAGGAGCGCCTCAAGACCATCTCTACGTCCAAGACTTGGCTTGCCCCCTTTCTACCCTGCTGAACTTGTTCGAGCACGAAGCGCATCGCTTCTCTGCCGAGGCGTGGCATCCCCTGGCGCGCGGTGGTGAGCGGAGGATGAGTCAACTCAGCCTCGGCGATGTCATCGAAGCCGGTCACGGCAACCTCACCCGGAACCGATATCCCACGCTCGTGCAGCGCCAACATCGCGCCGATCGCCATCCGATCATTGCTGGCGACGATGGCGTCCAGATCGTTGAGCGAGCTACCCAGAACGCGGACGAGTTCAGCCACGGCAGCGCCGCCACTTTCGACCGTGAAATCTCCCTCCACGATCAGCCGCTCCTGAACGGGCAGCTGATGCCGACCGTGGGCCGAGCGAAACGCGCGCTCGCGAGCTTCCGCCTCGTCGTTGTGTCGAGGCCCGCGCACCAGCGCAATCTGCTTGGCGGCGTGGACCTCGATCAGGTGGAGCACGATCCGCTCCATGCCGCGCTCGTTGTCGGGGTTGATGGTGACCAGCCCTTCCGCCCGCACTCCGACTGTACAGGCGGGCGCTGCCCCGAGGCGCTTGCAGAAGTCGAGCAGCCCCGGCGTTCCAACCTCGTGGTTTAGCCCCGTGCCTGAAATCACGAAGCCATCGCACACCGCGTGAGTGGCAAGCTCATACACCCCGTGTCGACCATCACTCTTCTGCGGGTCGCGGGGCAGCGGTCCGCCGACGAAGCACAGCAGGTTCGCCCCGCCCGACTGCGCCGTGTCCAGCAGTCCCTGTACGATCGCGACTTGATAAGGGTCCAGGAACCCGTCGGCCAGATAGGCGATCGTGTGGGACCGGGCGCCTAACTTCGTAAAGGAGCGAAACACGGTCCTCTAGTTGATAGCAGCTGTTGGAGGACGCGCTCACGCCCGATCCCCGGCAATTGGCAGCCTACTCCGGCCCCTGACCGTTCAGCCGGAACGCTCGGGCGCAGCTGATCTCGCACCTAGACCCACACAGTGACCGAACAAACGCACGCACCAGCCCTCAGGTGCCTGCGGCGTGGCGCGGTCGTGTTAGGTTGCAGTGATGGGCGCGGCGCGTCGTTTATGCGTCAAAGCCGTGGTGCTCGCGGAGATGATGAGCGCCGTCCTGAGCTTGGCATTGCCGGCTTGTCAATTTCCCGAATACGGCATGGCGAGTGGGCGTGGAGGGAGCGCAGGCGCCGCCGAGGGCGGGGTGCCGAGCGCTACGGGCGGGGCTCCAGACGACGGCGGACAAGGCGGAAGCGAAGAGAGCGGAGCGGGCGGACAGGGCGGAGAGCAAACCTCACCGACGTCGTGCGCCGCGCAGACCTGCGTCCCCAGCGCACCGACGGGCTGGCTCGGACCGATCGCCTATTGGGAGGGCAAAACGGGCGGCACGCCACCGAAATGCCCGCGGGGCTACACCGAAGCCGAAGCGATCGACCTGCATCGTGAGCTAGTCGCGCCCGCGAGTGCGTGCGCGTGCACGTGCGTCGCGCAGGGTCAGGTTTGCGAGACGACGCTGCACATCTACGACGATATGAGCTGCGCCACGAAGTGCAGCAGCGTGTCGGTGCAGGCGTGTAGCGCCGTATCGGGGTGCAGCGGCAGCCAAGGCTCTTTGCGCAACGACACTCCGACGCTTTCGGGAGGCTCGTGCCAAGCAACGGTCAGCGAGCCAGTTGCCGCCAGCTGGCAGTACGACGCGCGGCTCTGCCAACCGAGTGGTACCTGCGAGGATCCCGACCAAGTTTGCGCGCCGACTCCGACCTCCCCTTACGCGACGCAGCTGTGCGTGATGAGCGTGATCCCAGAGGGGCAACCGCTGCCGGCGTGCCCTGCCGAGTACCCGAACGCCAGAAAGGATTTGTACGAAACCTACACGGACAGCCGCGATTGCTCTGACTGCACTTGCGGCCCCGTCAGCGGCGGCAGCTGTTCGGGCAAGCTCACGCTGAGCAGCGGAGGCGACTGCAGCAGCAGCAACGCCGACTACCAACTGGGCAGCGGCTGCAAGACCTTCAACCTGGGCGCGGGCAACATTCACCCCGCACACGTCGGCGGCCAGTACACCGTGGTCCCCGGCACTTGCGGCGTCGCCAACCCGGCGCAAGCGACCGGCAGCGCAGAGCCCAGCGGCAGCGTCACGAAGGTGTGCTGTCAATAGCCCGCGTCACGGCGCGCCGTGACCTTCGTAGTCAGGCCTTGAGCTCGCTGAAGCCACCTGGCTGGTGGATCGTCGCGCCTGGAACCGCGCCCTCGCCGCCACAGAAGTCTTCGGTCAGATCGGAGTATCCGAAACAGCGGACCTCGCTTTCGGGGCCGTTCAGCGCCGGATAGCCATTGGCATCTGCCTTGAGGCCCATCGCGTTCATGATGTTGCAGAAGTACTTGTTGACCGGGGCATTGCCGTACTGCGGCTCCGTGCCCGTGACTTGGTTGATGCCGTCGGCGTCCTGAGGCGTCCCAGGGGTGCAGGTGGCCATGCTTCGCCCGAGCATCTGCTCCGGCGTCGCGCCCGAGGCTGCGTCCAAATGAATGATCTTACCGGTCTTGAAGTACCCGCCGCCGCTGCCCGCCTGAATGATGGGAGAGTTGTTCAAGTTGCGCGCACAGCCGTCCGACGCATCGCTCATCCAGAGCGCCACGGTATTGTCGAGCAAAGTTCCCCCGTCCTCGCTGATGCCGTCCAGCATGTTTACGAGGTTGGCGAACTTCTGCGCGTAGTAGCCGTCGATCTTCAGCAGGTTCTCGACCACGTTCGGCGCGCAAGGGCCTTGCATGCCGGCGCTGTTGATGCGGTGAGCCAGCAGATCCGAGTCCGAACTGATGCCAAGCCCCGAGAAGACGAAGCTAGACGGATATTTCAAGACGATCACCGGGTTGGCGTTGCAGGCCGCCGTGAGCGCGGCGATCGCCGAATAGAGGTCCGCGTTGTCCATCGAGTCGTTGACCTTGCGGGTCAACATATCGCCCTCGCCGCTCGACAGGATGTCCGAGGGGTGGAGCTTCATGGCCAGCTCTTGATTACACTGCGCCCCGGCACCGACCGTCCTGCCAACCTGATTGGCGAGCTCCATCCAAGCGGCGAGCTTTTCTTTGTCCGCCTTGCTCATGTCACGGCTACGCAGCCTGCTCAGATCGGCCTTCACGATATCGGTGATCGCTTTGCCCTGGGCGACTGCCCAAGTGTCCCCGTTCATCGGCGTGTCCGGCTTGAACAGACCGGTCAGGTTGCTGAACGCCTGCGTCGCGCTCGTGGCCGCAAACAACATATCTCGCGCCGAGTAAGAAATCGCAGACTGCGCTCCCTCTTTCAAATACCCGGCAGTGTTCAGGAGTAGCGGCTCTCCTTGCGGACTCCGCTGGCGTGCGATCACGTGATCCAACGACGGACCGATCGGCATGGCCTTGAACTTTTCTTGCGCAAAACTGAACGGATCATTGGAATTCGGGGTCAACGGCTGGCAGGTCAGGAGCGACCCGACCGCTTGGGTGTGGATGTCGATCGCTTGGCCGCGACCAAAGCCAGCGCCCTTGTTGTACTGAGTCCACTCATTCATGGTCCGGATGCCGCGCGGCATCAGGAGCTTCTTGGCAAACGGAGCGAGCGGCGCGAGCGATGTCGGCTGGAGATCCTCCGCGGTGAGCTCACCATCGAGCTTGGCGGGGAACCATTTGTTGGTGATGCAGCCGTAGTGCGTGATCATCAAGATGGTCCGGGTCGGAGTCAGCGATTTTGCTTTCGCCGAGCGCTCGAACAGGGAGCTGAGGAATGGCGCGGCGACTACGGCTCCACCCATCCCTCGCAAAAATATTCTTCGGTTTAGATTGATCATCTTTTCATCCACCACTCACGGCACCCACGTGGAGAAGACCGAAAAGCATCTTCAGCCCGTTCATGTTGCGCTGTCGCTCGCGTCGAACCAGGCGAGCATTACCTCGGCAGCTCCGTGGAACTTTCCAGCATGAGAGCAAGACCACTTGCCGACCAGCCGCAACGCAGGAAAGCTAAAGGAGTAATGTCTACTGCTATTCGCCGGGCTCGTGCCGGCCTTTCCTCGGAGGCTAAGCAATGAATTTGGTCAAACACGGGCTGGCGAGTGCGTTGGCCGTGAGCGCGACGCTCTTGGCATGCGGCAGCTCGAGCGGCGGTGACGGAAACGGAGGCGGCGCAGGAGCGAGCTCCAGCTCCGCGGGGGCGCGCGCGGGCTCCGCGGGCACTAGCAGCAGCAGCGCTGGCAGCCCCAGCGGCGGCGGACGCGGCGGCAGCACCTCGAGCAGCGCCGGCAGCACCTCGAACGGCCAGGCCGGAGGCACGCCCATGGGTTCGGGCGGTAGCTGCAGCCGAGAGCTCGTGGATCAAGGCGCGCAGGCGTGCCCCGCCGCGTTCGATTGCACCCAGACCAAGTGCAAGGACCAGCTCGACGCCGCGACCTCGACGAGCGGGGCCTGTGCCAGCTACCAGCAGTGCGCGAACGCCTGCGACTGCGATGACGACGCCTGCATCAGCCAATGCACGCAATCGAGCGAATGCCGGGCCGCCTTTGGCGCCTACACCAGCTGTGCGCAGTCGAGCTGCGTCGCGGAAGTCCTCGCGTGTCTCAGCGCGGGCACGGGCGGGGCCGGTGGCGGCAGCGCTGCCGGCAGGACTTGCGCGGAGCTGAGCGCCTGCTGCGCCACGCTGACGGATACCGCCCAGAAGACGAGCTGCACCATGCTGGTCGACCTGAACACAGATACATTCTGCTCGCTCGCCTACGACAATTTCTGCGGCTGACGGCGCATCACAGCGCCTCACTGGGCGAGGCGCTAGCTATTTATAGAGATAGAGCTCGTCGATTTCGAAGTCGATCTTGGTCACGGACGTGCCCGAGATGTTTCGGTCGATGCGGAAGCGCAGCGAATACACCTCTTTCGTGCTGAGGGCGTTCTGGCGCGTGCACATCCAGCCGCAGTTCTTGGCAAAGGAACTAAACGGCATCTTGTATTTCGTCCACGCGCCAGCTGAGATCGCATATGGGTCGGTTGGCACGACGTACCACTCGACTTCACGGCCACAATCGAGCTGCATACCGTTGCAGCTCGTGGAGCCCTGGTGCGAAGGGCCGTCGTCGATGGCGACACGCAGGATGTTGCCAGTCCCCGCGACCCGATTGACGAAGAAAGAGACGCCTGTGTAGGCCGAGATATCGACGGCGGCGCCGTTGTTCAAGGTGACGATGACTTCCACGTCACTCGGCGCTTGGGCGCAATTGCCCGAAGTTGGACAGTTTGCCGCAACGCGGAACGACATATCAGTTGCGCTGTCGGCTCGCTTCTGGAACATCGATGGTACATCCGCGGCAACCCACTGCATGTCGCCGAGCGCGACACGGCTCCACGCGCCGACGAACGGCGCGTTCGCGTAGGTGGCAGTGGTGTGCTGCATGTTGTCGACCAGCGCATCGCCCAGCGGGCTGCCGCCGCCGCCACTCGCGCCGCCACCGGAGACCCCGCCGCCGCTTGCGCCACCACCGGAGACACCGCCGCTGCTCGCGCCGCCACGGCCAGCCCCGCCGCCACTCGGTGCTCCCCCCACACTCGCGCCAGCAACGCTCGAGGCGCCAGCGCCGGACGTGCCACCGGCCGAGGCTCCGCCAGCGCCTGCGCCGCCGCTTTCGTTATCGGCGCCTGCGGCCTCCTCAGGCGTGCCCGCCTCACCCGAAGCGCCTCCGTTCGCCTGCTTGCCTCCCGCTGCGTTGGCGCCAGATATCGCACCTGCGCCTGCGGACGACGCTTTTCCTGCCGAGTTCTCGGCGCCACCGGACTCGTCACCGCCTCCGGATGGCTGCGCCCCGGCTCCCGCGGACCCCGAGTCCGGACCGAGCAGGGAGTCATCGTACACCGCACAGGCGGCGAATATTGAAGCAAGAGCAAAAGGGAAGTACCGAGCGTTCCGCACACTCAATTCTATCACTTCATTGGACCATCGATCCAAAAAGTGCGCGCCGGGTCACGGCGCGCCGATTATCCCACCTGCGCCACTTGACTCGACGTCAGTGGCCAGTTCGTGTCACTGCCGTCACACGGGTGTGGTCAGGCTGACCATCCAGTGGATGCCGAAGCCATCGACACACATGCCGAAGTAGGGCCCCCAGGGGGCGTTGGCGAGCGGCATGCTGACGGAGCCGGAGCCGCTCAACGCGGCGAACACGCGGTCCGCTTCGGCCTTGTCGTTCGCGACCACGGACACGTGGAAGTTATTGCCGAAGATGGCGGGCGGCCCGAAGCCTTCGACCACGTCACTGCCCATCAGGTGAACCGCCTCGGTGAGCGGCAATTGCACATGCATGATCTTGTCCTTGGCAGCCTCGGGCACGTTGGGCATGAACGACGTCTCGCCGAACGTCTGGATCATGGCGATCTTGGTCCCAAACACCGTCTCGTAGAATTGAAACGCCTGTTTGGTCGTGCCCGGGAAGTTCAGATAGAGGTGAACGAGCTGCATGGCGCAACTTTACACGCCTCGCGCTAGCGCGCGCTAGCCGCAGATTTGGCGACAGATCCCGTTCGAGCAGAAGCCGCTCATGCAGGCGTCGGTGCAGGTCGGCAGGCAAGCATGCTCGACGACTTGGCAGGCATCGGTCGGCCCGCATTGCGCGCATTGCGTGCCGTATCGGGTTCCCATCGGGCACTCGATCGGGCAGCCAATTTCGGTACAGGAAAGCTGCCCATCCGCACAGCTGCACTTGTTGCAGCTGGTGGGGTCCGGGATGCCGGTCGCGCCGCTCGGGTACACGATGCCGCCCACCTTGCACGCGGTTTGCTCCGGGCCGAACGGCGCGTTTTCGCAGGTCCCCGCTGCGGTGCAAACGGCTGGGCCCGGCGGAAGGCACGGCTCACAAGGGGTGGTGCACTCGGGAGGTGCGTGCTTGGTCAAGTCCGCAAGCTCGTTGAGCGCTTGACTGTTGCTGGCGTTCACCGGCGTCGAGCAACCACAGAAGGGCGTCGCCGAGGTCGCCAACGTGCATTGATTCGACAGCTTCGGATCGCACACTTTGGCTCGCTGCAGCGCCGCGGCATATTCGTGCTGCAAAACCAGGCACTGATTTTCACAGTCGATCTCGGTGCACGAAATCTTACCGTCGGCTTGGCAGGTGCAAGTATTGCAGTCGACCTTGAAGGTCTGCCCAGGCTGATAAGATTGGCCACCAGACTGGCAGCTCGTGATGCAGGCGAGCAGAGTGCAGCCCACCATTCCGGCCTGGCAAGCGCAGCTGTTACAGCCGTCACTGGCCGGGAACTTCGCACCGTCAGCGTAGGTCTTCCCTTGGTAGGCGCAGGAAGTGCCCGCCGCGCCGGAGGACCCGCTTCCGCTCCCGCCACTCGCCGCGCCATGACCGGCCGCCGAACTTCCGCCCGAGTCGGGGCCAGTTGCAAAAGTGCCGCCGCACGCCACCAAGAGCGGCGCAGCTACCATGCACCACCAGAACCTACCGATGTACTCAGCGCGTGCCATGGCTCTACCTAGCGCAAGAGCAGTGCCACACTCTCAATCAGCAACGCCAGGCTTTTTTTGTGCGAATGCGTGGGCGACCTGGCACAGGTGAGCCAAAAACATGCCCCCCGTGTCGCGCACTCGGGGCGTCGCCCCGGGCGACGGGAAGTGGCTGTCTACGGACGGGTCACGCCTCCTTCAAGTTGAAGGAGGCGCCCCTCATCTCAGCGGCGTGGTCGGCTTACGACGAACGCGCGCTATCGATCGATGCGAGTCGGGCGGCTCAGGCAGCGCGACGACGACGACGGCTCAGCGCGAGTCCGAGCGCCGCCAATGCGCCCACGGCCATTCCGCTGCCGGCACGGGTCGGCGGACTGAAGGAACACTTGGTCGAGCTGTCCGCCCCGTCTTTGGTCGCCGTCACGACCGCGTTGACGGTGACGTCGATATTGAACGAGAACTCGGCAGCGAGCTGATCAGCACAGGACTGCAGGTCGCTGGCGGCGAGGAACTGGCCGTCACAGAACAACGCGCCGCCCTTGTCTTCACAGGTCGTATTGCAGGTCTCCACGGTCTGAGTCTCGCAGCTCTCGTAGTTGTCGGTCTGACAGCCGAGGACACAGTCACGATTCACTTCTTCGACGCACACGTTCTCGACCACGCTCTGGCACTTGGTCTCGCAGTCCGTCGTTTGATCGCTCGAGCTGCTGCTATCACAGCGGGCGTTGCAATCGTGGGAGCAGTTCTTTTGACACTTGTTGTGATCGCCGCCGAAGCGCCTGTCCGAAATCGCGCTCGCCGTACAGCTATCGGAGCATTTGCTGACGCAAACTTCACGCGAGCTCTTGGTGCTGATCGTCTCACACTCTTTGGAGCAAGAGTCGGACTGCGTCGTCGTACAGCTGGTGCTGGCCGAATCCGTGCACGTCTCACTGCAGCTGGTGTAGGTTTTCTGCGCGCAAACCTGTTCCACGGACGTGGTCGAGCAGGTCGTCTTGCACTCCTCGATCTTCTTGAACTCGCAGTTGGCATCTGCGTTCAAGTACACGCCACCACACTTGTCGAGCGCCTTCGCCTGCGCGGCATTCGGCGCGAGCAAAACGCCCGACAATACAGCAAACGCAGACAAGGCGGACGTGATTCGAATACTCATGATAAGACTCCCTCGGATTTGGCAGCCCCGCGAGTCAGTTCGCGGATTGAGGCGAGCCTTTGCAGCTAACGTACCAGTGGCCGGCGCCGCGCGACTCGGGCAACCACGAGTCGTGTTCGAACCGAAGCGTATAAGTAACAACTGGGTATTTGGCGGCATCCGACGTCAATCTGCCCCGGCGAGCCGGGGCGCCAACAAATGCGCCTCGCTCCAAGCATCCGCAGCCCGGCCACATAGCGGCCGACTGTCACGGGCAAAGCGTCACACCGCACGACCGAAAGCCGTCGACGGAGTCACCCCCTCGAAGACACGTTTGAAGACATAGTCGGCGTTGACGCGCACGCAAGGATGGACAGCGTGGTGCTCGTGGCCCGCGCTGAACCGCGCGCAATGCTTGTCAAATCTCGCAAGCATTGCTACGCCCGGCGCATGTGTAGCTTCCTCGGCCACAGGACTGCCGCCGCTCAGCGCCGCGCGGCCAGTGGGACCTGAGCCCGAAGTAGCATGCTCGAGTTCGGGACGTACCCCACGCCCGTCGCGTGCCTCGAACAGCTCTCGAGCGCGAAGACCACGCTATGGGTCAAGCGCGATGATTTGACGAATCGGGTCTACGGCGGCAGCAAGGTGCGAAAGCTCGGGGCGTTGCTCGAGGACGCGAAGGCTCGCGGCGCGACGAAGTTGGTGACGCTGGGAACCGTCGGCAGCCATCACGTGCTGGCAACTGGGGTGTTCGGCAAACTCGTAGGCTTGGAGGTGGAAGCGGTGGTCTTGCGTCAGCCGCAATCACCGCACGTGCTGGAAACCGTTCGTGCCAGTGTCGGGCAGGGAGTCGTGCTGGTTCCGGCGGCGTCGTACGCCGAGGCCGCGCGTCACTTGGCACTCAGCGCGGCGGCCGGCGCGTACACGATTCCAGCGGGTGGTTCGAATTTACTCGGAACGCTGGGCTTACTGACGGCCGCAGCCGAACTGGCGGAGCAAGTGCGGACGGGGGTGCTGCCCGAGCCCGATCTGATCGTCCTGCCGTTGGGTTCGGGCGGCACCGCGGCGGGACTTTCGGCGGGTCTGATCCGAGCGGGTCTGCGGACTCGCGTGCTGGCCATCGCGATCGCGGAACCAACCCAGGTGTTCGCTCATCGGGCGCATACGCTAGTGAAAAAGCTAGCCCCGCATTCGTCCCGAGACGCAGTCCTCCAGCGACTCGAAGTCGATCGACGCTTCTTGGGCGAGGGCTACGGCCGTCCGAGCAGCGCGAGCCAGCACGCCACGCGCGAGGCCGGCCGCGTCGGTCTCAGCCTCGATGACACGTACACGGCCAAAGCATTCGCGGCGGCTTTGGCTCGCATCGCGCTCGGGAGCGAGCGGCACGTCTTGTTCTGGCACACGCTTTCAAGCGCAAACATGGCCTCGCTGCTGCTCGGAGCCCCCGCCGAGCACGAGCTGGCCAGCGAAGTTCGACGACTCGCGCAGCGCTAGAAACCTCGCAGCAGCGCCCCCTTGGGCGCTCGCGCGAACTCGCGGCCGCTGACAGGGGTGCCGTAGCTGGCATCGAGCACGGGTTCCGTACTATTTCGTCCGGAATGCGGTCGTCGGCGCAGCGAGCGGTGTGGGCGTGGCTCTTCGTGGCCATGGGAGTTTGCCCGTGCGCAGCCGAGAGCGCACACGAAGGCACGCCACGCGTGGCGGAGACTCCGGCTTATCCGCGCACTGCAAAGTTGGACAGGCAGGATCAGTTGGCGGTGCTCGGAGACGTGCAACGGACTTCGTTTTGGGGGCGACTCGTGCTCGCCGAGAGCAACCTTGCCGAGCAGAAGTTGCTAGTGGATGACTTGGCGACGAAGCAGTTTCGCGCGCTCGTGTTGCTCGGCGACATGGTTTTTTCGGCGAGCGACGATAATTGGAGCTACTTCGATCAATTGCTGGCGCCGCTGCGACGAGAGCCGGCTGGGGCCGGATCGGAGCCGCGCGCGCGATGGTTTTTTCCGGTCATGGGCAACCATGATTACATGGGCGGTCGCGCCCAAGTGACGCGGCAGCTGAACCGGCGTTTCAAGGGCTTGCTGCTGCACACCCACTACGCGTTCGATTGGCATCACGTGAAGATGATCGTGCTGGATGGCAATCGTCGCAAGCTGTGCGCTTCCCCGGGCACCGGTGCACGCGCTTGCGAAGCAGAGTGGCAACAGCAGCTCGCTTGGTTGCGGAGCGAGCTCCAAAAGGTCGACCACGCGCCCGCGCACGAGCAATATGGTGCGCTCCTGTTCGTGCATCAGTCGCCCTACACGCAGAGCCCGTGGGTCGCGGACGACCAGGCCGACGCACGCGATTTCGCCAAAGAGCTGTACCAGAGCAGTCGCGGCCTGGCGCTGATCTCCGCACATGCTCACGGCTTCGAGCGCTACCTATTCCGGCGCGACACCGCAGATTTGCGGCCCGGTAAGGCGTTCATCGTTTCGGCCGGCGGCGGAGGCCCTCGCCCGCACTGGCGGCGCCGGGGGGCTCCGCCCGATCTGTCCCAGCTCGCTTGGCCGCGGCCGTTCAACTACCTATTGCTCCGGCAGGATGCCGAGGCCGTCCATGTCGATGTGCGCGGTCTCGAAAAGGGCCAACGGCAGGTGGTTTCGCTTAGCGATGAGCGAATGACCTTGCCCTTTCGCTGAGATTGCACGAGCCGAGCGCAAGCTCAGCGAAGCCCTTGGCTGGCAAGGCCGACGAGCGCGCCGCCGGCGATCAGCCAAGTCGAGTTCAGCTTGAAACGAAGCAGGAGCACGCCGCTCACTGCCGCGATCAGCACGGTGGTTACATCCAGCAGCGCCGCCCCGCACAGCTGCAGAGTCACCACCGCCATCAAGGCGAGCGATGCGACATTTACGCCGTCCAGAAACGCGCCCAGCGCAGCGGAGCGGCGGATCTTGGGTAGGAGCAGGCTGCTGATGGCGACGAAGAAGAACGCGGGTAGAAAAATACCGAGCGTCGAAAGCAGCGCCCCCGGCGCGCCCCCGAGCACATAGCCAATGAAGGTCGCGGTGGTGAACACCGGCCCCGGGGTCACCTGGCCAATCGCGATGGCATCGAGCAATTGAGCTTCCGTCAGCCAGTGGCGATGCTCGACGAAATCGCTACGCAGAAAGGCCAAGAGCACGTAGCCGCTGCCGAACAACACCGAGCCTACCTTGGCGAAAACCAGGAACAACGCGCTCAAGCTGAAAGGCGCCGCGACCCCCGTAGCGGCGACCACCTTGGCTGCGGCAAACGACGCCAGCGCCCCGGACGAAGCAACGCTGCCGAGCATCAATGGCGGAGGCGCGAAGCGCCTGCGGATGAAGAGCTCCATCAAGCCCGCAAAGCCGAGGCAGAGCAGCTCGTTTACCCCCAAAGCGGCCGCCACCAAGCACAAGCCGCCAATGGCCACGAGCGACCGGTTCTTGAGCGCCTTCGGGGCTAGGCCGAGCAGCGCCTGCACGACAATCGCAATCATCACCGGCTTGATCCCATAGAGCAGGCCGCGCGCTCGCGGCTCGCTACCGAAGCGGACGTAGGCCCAGCCGAGCGTCCCGGTGATCGCCGCGGCCGGCAAGATGAAGGCACTTCCCGCGACGACCAAGCCCCAAAAACCAGCGCGTTGCTGGCCGATGTGAATGGCCATCTCGGTCGAGTTCGGACCGGGGATCAAATGCGTGATGCCGAGCAGATCGAGGAACTCGGCGTGCGTCAGCCAGCGCCGTCGACGCACCACTTCGTCCTCCATGATCGCGATGTGGGCGGCTGGTCCCCCAAATGCCGTCACGCCTAGGCGCAGGAACAGAACGGCCAGCTCGCCGAGCGCCGACATCAGAAGTGGGAGCGGTGGGCTAGAGCCAGAAATGCGGCTGTCACGGCGCCGCGCCCGCGCGCTCGACTGCACCGAGCTCGGCCTGGCTCGGCAAGTGAATGGCCGTGAACAGGAACCCGCCCCGCTGACGCCAGCGTCCGCGAAAACAGCCGGAGCGAGCGAGCGGCTCGGCGTCGACCAGCAGGCGCACCGAAAAGTCACCCTGCGGCTCGAGCTCGACCGAAACGTCGAAGAAGCCGAGGAACTGACGGGTGCGGTAGAACTGACACTTGTAAAAGGCTTCCTTGGCCGAGAAAATCAAGCGCGCCGCGAGCAGGGGCGAAAGCGAGCCGAGCGCGTTCATCTCGGCTTCGGTGGCGATCCGCTCGGCGATGGCGCGCTCCAATGGCGCCGCTGGCTCGACGTCGATGCCGACGCCAGCGTAGCTGCTTTGCCACGCGACCGCGGCGAGACACAGCCCGTGGGTGTGCGTAATGCTGCCCACCACCCCGGCCGGCCAAAGGGGCTCACGCTGCTCGCCGCTCAGGAGCGGAACGTCGGAAAGCCCCAAGCGGCGCAAGGCGGCGCGAGCACACTGCCTGCCTCGGCCAAATTCGAGCCGACGCTTGGCCACGGCGGACGCCACGAGCGGCAATTCTTCGGGGAACAAGGGCAGGCTCGGTTCGCGGGGATCGCCCGATTCGAGCGCAAAATCGGCCGGAAGGGCGTCATCGAACATGGCTTTGCTCCACGCACCACAGCCTACCATCGCGGCCGGAGTTTGGGGCAGTCGGGCTGCAGCGAGGTGCGTTGCCGAACCCGCGATCGCCCCCATCTTCGAGCTTTCAAGCGGGCCTCAACGAAGCCGCCCTCGGCTAGCGAGCGATCGCAGAGGGATCGATGCCGAGGTGCTGGACGAGGAACCCCCACAGATCGGCCCATTCCTCGATTTGCTTGGTGGTGGGCTTGCCGGCGCCGTGTCCGGCCTTGGTGTCGACGCGGATCAGGATCGGCGCCGGGCCCCCTTGCGCATGCTGCAGCGCCGCCGCGAATTTGTAGCTGTGCAGCGGGACTACGCGGTCGTCGTGATCGGCGGTGTAGATCAGCGTGGGCGGATACGCGGTGCCCGGTTTGGTGTTGTGATACGGCGAATAGGCGCGGAGCGCGGCAAATTCAGCGGCATCTTTCGGTGAGCCGTAGTCCGATTCCCACGCCCAACCGATCGTGAATTGATTGAAGCGCAGCATGTCGAGCACGCCCACGCCCGGCAGCGCCGCGCCGAACAGCTCGGGGTGCTGAGTGATCGCCGCGCCGACCAAGAGCCCGCCGTTGCTGCGGCCGCCGATCGCGAGCTTCGAGCTTTGGGTGTAGCCCTCGGCGATCAAATATCGTGCGGCGGCGATGAAATCATCGAATACGTTTTGTTTGTGCAGCTTGATGCCCGCCTCGTGCCACTCAGCGCCGTACTCACCGCCGCCGCGCAGGTTGGGCACGGCCAAGATCCCGCCGAGCTCCATCCAGACCAAGTTGGGCACGCTGAAGCTCGGCGTGAGCGAGATCTCGAAGCCGCCGTAGCCATAGAGGTAGGTCGGGGCTCGGCCATCGTGTGCTAGCCCTTTGCGCGCGCACACGAACATGGGGACTTTCGTGCCGTCGACGCTCCGATACCAAACTTGCTTGGTCTCGTACTTCGCCGGATCGAAGGCCACCTGCGGGCGGCGCCACAAGCTCGTCTTGCCGCTCTCGACTTCGAGCTTCCAAATCTCGGTTGGCACCGAAAAATCGCTGTACCAGAAGTAGGTCTCGCGATCGCGGCGTTTGCCGGAAAAGCCGCCTGCGCTGCCGATCCCGGGCAGCGCAAGCTCCCGTTCGAGCGAACCATCGAGGTGGTGGATCGTGACCTTGGTGTGCGCGTCGTCCAGCCGCGTGACGATCAAGCGATCGCCGACCACGCTCACCGACTCGAGCGTGTCCGGGCCTTCGGCGATCAACTCACGCCAGGCGGCCTTCTCGCGTCGATGTACGTCGATCGCGATCACTCGCCGACGCGAAGCGGAATCGTCGGTCAAGAACCAGAGGGTATCGCCGTCGTTGCCGAGGAATTCGAACTTGGCCGTAAAATCCGGCAAGAGCTCGATGGTCTTGCGCGCAGCGGCAGGCACGCGCAGATCTTGAATGAAGACGCTGTTCTTCGGATCGGTGCCCACACCGACGGACAAGATCAACCAACGCCCGTCCTCGCTGACGTTCGCGCTGAAGCCCCACTCTTTGTGATCGGGCCTGGCGTAGACCAGCGTATCGGCAGACTGCGGCTGGCCGAGCCGGTGATAGTACACCTTCTGGTTGTAGTTCTGGCCCGTCAGCTCATCGCCGGGCTTCGGCTCGTCGAAGCCGGAATAGTAGAAGCCCCGATCGTCGTGGCTCCAGCTAGCGCCGCTGAATTTGACCCAACGCAGCACGTCGGCCGTATCGGCCGCGGTCGCGACGTCACGCACGCGCCAGACTTGCCAATCGGAGCCGGCCTCCGCCAGGCCATAGGCCATCCGCTGGCCGTCGTTGCTGAACGCAAGGTGACCGAGCGCGACGGTGCCGTCCTTGGATAGCCCGTTGGGATCGAGCAGCGGCTTCCGCTCGCCGGCCTGGCTCAATGTGTAGAGCACGGATTGGTTCTGCAAGCCGTCATTGTGCGAGACGACCAACCGCGAGCCTTCGAGCCAGGGGGCGCCCCAGCGCTCGTAATTCCACAGTTCGCGCAAGCGACGTTCGAGCGGGGCGCGCGCGCCGATTTTCGAGAACTGCTCGGCGGTGAGCGCGTTTTCGGCATCGATCCAGCGTCGCGTGTCCGGCGAGTCCATCGCTTCTAGCCAGCGGTACGGATCGGCCACGGGCACTCCATGATAGACGTCTTGCTGCTGCCCGCGCGGCGCGTCCGGATAGCGGAGGCCGGGCGGAACGGTGGGCGCGGCAGACAGCGTAGGAGGAGACGGCGCGGTCACTCGAGTCATCGGTTCACCGGGCACAGCCTGGCGAGCGGGGCGACAGCCCAAGGGCAGCGTGAGTAGACAGACGGCAGACAGGAGACCTCGGAGCATGACACGAGGCAGACTCTATCAGCGCTCGTCAGCCACGCCACTTCGAGAACGCGAGATGGTCATTGCTACAATCGAGTCGGCAAGCGATTGCAGAAGCCGACTCTGGAGCATAGCCTGCCAGGCGGAGGTAACAATGCAGATGCGCAGCGCGCTCGCGCTTTTGGTGCTGGTTTGTGCTGGCTGCGTGGCGGTGGACGACCAAACGCCGTCGTCCATGGCTCGCAGAAAGGACAATCGTTACACGTTCACCGTGCAGCTGGAGAGCTACGGCACCGAGCCACGCTCGGTCAGCGCCGCGGTCGGAACGAGCGAGTTTCCGCTAGCCGACCTAGGTGGCGGTCGTTGGCAGGGCCGCGCGGATTTGGGGGCCTGCGTGCAGGGCTTCCAGCTGCGCTACCTGGTACGCTATCCAACGCTGGGCACGACCCTCAGCACCGCCGTCGAGCCGCCCGGCGCGACCGCCACGGTTGGTGGTCTGCTGAAATGGGTGCAGCCAGAGCCAACGCGGCTGCCGGCCTGCGCACGCCCCAGCGTGTACCGCGTGAACGCTTTCGGGGCGACCGTGGACGCCAACCCGGGCGACGGAATTTGCGATGCCAATCTGCCCGGCTCCGGCTCGCCAGCTCGGTGCACGTTCGCGGCCGCGATGAACGAGTCGAACGCCACGCCAGGCCCGGCGACGATCGAGCTCCCAGCGGGCAGCCACGCTGCGCCGGACACCCTGTACACACTCGACGACGTCGTGCTCCAGGGCATCGAGCCCGGGGTCATCATCGCGAGCCACCTCAGCATTACCGGATCCGTGACGGCGGAGCTGCGGAACTTGACCATCACGGGCGGTGTGCGTGGGAACTTCGGCAGCTTGCGGCTGACGAACGTGTCCGTGCTCGACAACCACGGGAGCGAGCCATTCGGCGTGCGAGCGCTGGGACTTTTGGTCATCGAGCGCAGCACCATCAGCGGCAATTGGCTGGTCGGCATCGATCTGCAGAGAGCCGCTCAGGCGCGCATCAGCGACAGTCTGATCGCGAACAACGGCCGCTCGAGCTCCGCCCCCTCGGGCGGCATCCAATGTTCGCCGGACCCGGGCAGCTCGATTCAGCTCGAAATCGTCAATTCGACGATCACCGGGAACCGGGGCAGCTTCGGCGGTATCGCGGTGAGGTCGGGCTGCAGCGCGAGGTTCAGGAACGTGACGCTCGCCAGCAACGAGACCCTCTCCGCTTCACCCGTGCTTGCAGCCGGGGGGCTGACTGTCTATGCAGGTGGCAGCGCGCGGCTCTCCAATACCATCGTGAGCGACAATGTAAATGCCATCGACTCCGCCAATCCGGACTGCGGCTCGGGGGTCGCGGCGACCATGGTGACGCTCGAAAGCCTGGGGCACAATCTGCTGCAGCGGCTCGGTTCGTGTCGACTCGACCCACTGCTGAATCGCCCCGACGTCACCGGTGTCAGCGCGGCGCTCGGCTCACTCTCGGACAACGGTGGCCCGACGCAGACTCGGCTTCCCCTGCCCGCTAGCCCTGCGCTCGCCGCCGGCTCGCCCGACCCCTTCAGCGACGTGTTCTCACCCGCGTGCCCCCACAGCGATCAACGGGGCGCGCTGCGCTCCGGCGAGTGTGACATTGGCGCCGTGCAACTTTCCCCGTGAGCGCGGCGAGCCAGTCGAGGGCGTCATGCCCTCGACTGGCTTCGCGTACGCGGATGCTCGACCTCAGTCGACGAAGAGCACTTCATCTGCTCTCAACGCCGGAAGTACGATTTACCCTGACTGATCGCCCTATTGCGGAGGACGCGGGGCGAAGCTGCGGCGCGCGCGCCAAGCGTCGATGCTGAAGCGACCCGGCGCTTGCGTGGTGAGGTGCACGCACACGCCGAACAGGCACAGGTTCTTGACCAGGTTCGAGCGTTGGAACACGGCCCACAACCAAGCAGCGTCGGCGGGGATGCCGGCCGGCACCTGGAACACGCCGGGCACGTGGACGGTCAAGGTGACGACGAACAGAAACGCGCCGAGGAGCCGCGCCCCGAGCTGGATGCGGTAGCCGGTGAGGATCGAAAGGCCGCCAATCAGCAGCACGAAGCCGCTGAGACGTGAGGCGAGCATGGGGTAGCTGACCCAGGCCGGCATGAAATGCTGAATCAGGCGGTCGTCCAGCAGGTGCTCGCTGCCCAGGCCCAGGAAGATCGACGAAAACAGGCACCGAAAGATCAGATCGCGCGTGTCATTGCTCACCCGTCGTTCGAAGCCGGCAATGATTCGCAGCATCAGCTCCCCGATCAGCGACGCCCGAGCTTGGGTAGAGCGGCGTGCACGGCCTGTTGGATATCGCACAGACGGACGGCGCTGAGCGCTTGCGAGTCGTTGCTGACGAGATCGAAGCGGTCGTAGGCGACGCCGCCCTCGGTGCGGATCTCGGAGGCGTGGATGTGTACGTCCTGTGCGTGAAGCGCGTTGCTGATGGCGTTGAGCAAGCCCTCCGTGTCGGGTGCTTCGACGAGCAACGTCGCTTCGCCGCGGCGCAGCGCCTCGAGTTCGAAATAGACGCGCGTCTTAGGCGAGCTGGAGGTGGGCGGTGTGCTCGGGCGTGACGCGGCAAGCACGTCCTCTGCGACCAGCTCGGAGAGCGTTTGCAGGAATGCACCCAGCTCCGCGGCGTCGACGCCAGCGCTCGGGTCGCCCCGCGTGTGCTGAAGTTGGAAGAAGTCGACGGCTTCGGCTTGGCCGTCCGCGCGCTGGCGGCAGTACACCTTGGCGTTGCGAATACTCAGACCGTGGACGAGCAGCGCGTCGGTGACCAGAGCGAGGAGCCCCGGACGATCCTCGGCCACGACGCAAACCTGCTCACCGGAAGGGCCCACGCAAATTTCGGCGTGAACCAAGTGCGCACCGCGACGTGCCACCAGCTTGGCATGGTCGACGATCTCATTGGTCGTAAAGGCGCCGGCGTAAGCAGCCGGCATGGTTTCGAGAAACTCTGTCATTTGCGAATCGAGCGAAGTACCGGAGAAAATAGCGGGTCGAACCTCCCGTCAGTCTTTGCTCGGGCAGAGCGAGAGAGCAAGATCGTTTGGGCCGAGGGCCCCCCGAGGGCCGGCCGAGCTCTGCGCTCTCGTGCGCTCTTTCGCCGCGAAATCGCGGATGAATGGCAGATTTGCGCTGGCGCGCCCAGCGGGGCAACTCAGCAGTTGGTTTGTTTCACAGCGCACGAAACAATCGGCCTGCGCGGTTTTGGGCGCCGCGTTTGGCGCTCGGTGCTCGGCGCAGCGGCGCGCATTTCAGCTGCTCGGGCCAGCGCCGGCTCGAAGCTCGCACCGACCAGCGAGTGAACGTGGCAACTTGCCCGATTCGAGGCTACAGCGTGCGCTTGAGCCAGTCTTGCAACGGCTTCAGGAAAGTGTGCTTCCAGCGGACGCCGAAGTACGGATCGGCCTCACCGAGCTCGGCGTTGTGCTCGATATTGACGTGCGCCGCGTGATCGAACAGCGAAACGGTATCGAACATGGCTTGGCCGAAGCCCGTGCCTTCCACATACACCAGCACGTCTCCGCGAAACGCGCCCACGTTCCGATAGTGGCTATCGTCTCGGCCCGCGAGGCCACAAGCCAAATCGCGCATTGCCGCAAGTGAGCCGTAGTTGTCGAACAGCGGCCCCACGAGCTGCAAGCGTTGTTCGTTCGTATACACGAAGCGCTGCGCCGGGAAGTCTACCAGGTTGCGGATGAAGCCGGGGGTTGGAGAAAATGCGCCAGCCGGCGGCGGCGTACCGAACACATAGAACATCGATTGTCGATTGGTGGTGCCCGGCGGAAAGAACGGCAGCGGCGAAGGCGCTGACGGGGCCGCGCGAGCCAACTGCAGCACCTGACCGAGCGCGGCCACGCTCGGATCGAACAGCCCCCCGGCAGCAATGGCTGCCTGACTCGAGCTACAGATGGCGTCGTTGTGCGCGACGATTACGGGATCTTCCGTGAAGAAGGTGCCCTCGTACAAAAATACACCGGCGAACTCGCGCGGCGCGCGATTGACGGTCGCCAGCGCGGCGTTGGAACCGGCCGAGAAGCCGCCGACGACGGGCTTTTGGCGCGGATTGAACGACTTGAGTAGAGACAACGCAAACAGCGCATCTTGCGAGTACGCGTCGAAGTCCCAGTGCGCCATCGCGCTGCAGTCAGTGCCCGACTCACAGGCCCCGACCGGCAGCCGGGTGCGGCGTTGATCGACCAGCCACACGTCGAAGCCGGCCTTGGCCAGCTCGCCTGCGGCCGACTTTGCGTATTCGCCTGTTTCGCTGATCTCGTAGAACTGGCCAGGCAGCAAGAACGGACTCAAGAGCAGCACAGGCCCAGCGCGCCCGCCGTGCTTGTCACTGACGTGGGTGATGGCGAAGCGATTGAGCTTCTTGTGATCGACCTCGACCTGATACACCACGCGATCGAGTGAGGGGTGTGGGTGAGTGATGTTCGCCGACAGCACGTCGTAGGCGCCGAAGGCATTGAGTGCACAAGCTGCGAGCAGAGCTGAGGGTCCAATCATGCCTTGAATATTAATTGAATTGAAGCCCTGTAGTCCTTAGGCATTTTTCGAACAACGACGCGATTCAAAGTGAGACTTTGACTCATACTGAGATGCTTTACTTAATCACCCCCAAGGTATGACATCGACTGACATCACGAATCCCCCTGCGAACATCATGTGTGACATCCACAGACATCGTTTTCTCCGACAGCCGCGCGTGCGCGAACCGAGCACTTCCGCGCACGCGGTGAGCCGATCAACTCGGGCGCAGAACGCCCAGAAGAGTAGCGAGAGCTCGAACCCAGGGCAGGAGCCCGAACGATTCACGGCGCACGCGAAACGCGATCGGGAGCAAGCAGTGAATGCCAATCGTCTGCTGCGCGCGCACGACTCAGGCGTCAGCGCGTGACGAAGCGACTCGATCAAAAACTCGAGGCTGAGTCTCGCCGCACCAGCGTCCAGGACCTGACGGCTCGCGGCGTGCTCGCTCAAGTGCCGCACGCTGGCGGGCTGACCACGCAAGCAGGCGGCGGGTACCGGCTTCTCACGCCCTGCTCGAAAGGCAAGGTGCGTCCTGAAAAGCCAAGCGTTTTCACCGAACCGGCGCGGCTCTGCAGTGGGGAATCCACCACGAAACGGGGTCCTTCTCTACACCAAGGGGTGGTAAGCTCGAGAGCGTGGCTGCATCGAAACTCGAGCGCGTCATTCAAGCCCGCATGGAGCTGCGAAAGCGTTGGGAAGCGCGCAGCCAAGCGACCCCAGGCATGGCCGATCCGAGCCCCCTCGGCACGGGCGAGAGCAATCGCCACGGGATGCCGAAGTTGCCGATCGGGCAAAGCCCCAGCAAAAAATGGCCGGTGCTCGACTTGGGGATCTTGCCGGAGGTCACCCGGGAGTCATTCCGGTTGACCATCGACGGCGCGGTGGAAGCGCCGCTCGTGCTCGGCTTCCGTGAGTTGTTGGAGCTCGAGCAAGTGGAGGACGTGAGCGACTTTCACTGCGTCACCAGCTGGTCGAAATTCGATCTTGCTTGGAAGGGCGTACGGGTCTCGGAACTGCTCGCGCTCGCGCGCCCGCTGGATAGCGCCCACGCGCTGATGGCGCACGCCAGCGACCAATACACCACCAACGTAGCGCTGGAAGAAGCCCTGAAGCCGGACGTGCTGTTGGTCTACCAGGTCAACGGAGCTCCCCTGCCCCGCGAGCACGGTGGTCCGGTACGCATGATCACACCCCAACTGTACGCTTGGAAGGGCGCGAAGTGGATCAGCCGGCTCGAAGTACTGACCGAGAACAGAGCCGGATTTTGGGAACAACGCGGCTACTCCATGACCGCACACCCGTGGCGCGATGACCGCTATGGCTGAAGCGCGCCGCTAGGCAGTGCAGACGCCGCGACTGGTGCCTGGGTTGTTTCGCGCGTTCAGTCGGAGACCAGCGCTGAGGCCTCGGCGTCCGTCTATTCTTGTTGGGCGCCGCCGGTGGAGCTCCGCAGGCGTTGCATGAACCACCACAAGTGGCCCTCCGGATCGAGCGCGCCGTACGAGCGGTCGGTCCAGTAGTCTGCTCCGTAGTCGTTCGTGATCGGTTCACGCACGACCCTGGCTCCGGCAAGGACGGCACGTTGGTGATGCGCATCGACGTCATCGACGAACAGCGCACTCGATTGCGTGATGAGGCCGCCGGTGGCTTGCGGGCTGCGATAGAGCGCTTGCCACGGCTCTTTGCCGCCGGTGCCACTGACCATGATGAGGGCCTCACCGAAGCACAGCTCGGAGTGCTGGATCGCGCCGTCGTCACCCTCGACTTTGAGCCGAAGCTCGAAGCCAAATGCGCGGCACAGCCAATCGATCGCGGCGCGCGGGTCGTCGTAAAAAATCGAAGAGCTGAGACGTGGCCAACCGGACGGAGTGGGTTTCATCGGGAATACCTCCTTACGTGCGATGCAGCAGCGCCCACAGTGAGTCAATCCCGCGTCGGCTGTGTGTCCGAATTGGCGCCCAGCCTACGCCTTCCGGGGCGATGCGCGCTCGCCTCGCCCGCGCAGAACGGTGATGATAGAAAAGCGCGGTGGCAACGAACCTAGAGGTCAATCCCCCGAGTCGCGAACAGCTCGTTCACTTGTTGTACGAGGCGGCCGAGCTCGAGCACACCTTGATGTGCACCTACCTATATGCCGCGTTCAGCTTGCGCAGCGGCGAGGCAGAAGGGCTGACCGCAAGCGAAGCCGTCGCGGTCGCCGGCTGGCGACGTGCGATCGTGAACGTGGCCATCGAGGAGATGAGTCACTTGGCCGCGGTCTGGAACATCACCGCCGCGTTGGGCGGCGCGCCGCGCTTCGGGCGCGGAAATTTTCCGCTCGACCCGGGCAACCTGCCGGCAGGCATCGTGGTCAAGCTCGCGCCCTTCAGCGAGGCCGTGATCCAACACTTCGTGCACCTGGAACGCCCCTCCACTTCGCACGAGCCGGATGGCGAGGGCTTTGCTTTGCCGGCGCACTTTCGGCGCGGCGTCGACAGCGTTCGACTCACGCCGATGGCGCTCGACTACGACACGGTGGGCGAGTTTTACGACACGCTGGGCAAGACGCTGAGGGCATTCGTCGCCCACCTGGGTGACGACGCGGCCTTTAGCGGTGATCCGCTGTTGCAGCTGTCCGCAGCCGAGTTGGCGCTCGCAGGCGCGAAACCGGTGGTGTGCATGAAGACGGCCCTCAGCGCGTTCGCAACGATTGTCGAACAAGGCGAAGGCGCGCCGGAGCACTCAGCCAATTCGCACTATCAAAAATTCTTGGCCATTCGCAACGAATACGCCGCGTTGAAAGCCGAGAACCCCGAATTTCAACCCGCCTTCCCCGCCGCGCACAACCCGGTGTTGCGGCCGCCCATGGGGCGGACGGGCCGCGTTTGGATAGAACACGAGGAAGCCGCCAAGACCGTCGATCTCGCCAACACCGGCTACGCGCTGATGTTGCGGCTCTTGGCCCACTCCTACTCGGTCTCACGACCGATGCCGGAAAAGGCTCTGGCCGTGGATCTGTCGATGGGCCTGATGCGCGCAGTGACTTTGCTCGCGGAGCGTGCCGCGCGGTTGCCGGCAGGGCCCGAAAACCCGGACTGCAACGCGGGCATGTCGTTCACTGCGCTGCGCGACGCGGCCTCCTTGCCTCCCGGCGCCAGTACACGTCGCTTTTTCTCCGAGCGCTTGGCCGAGATGGCTGCGGCCACGGATGCCCTGGCTGAAAACGGCGATGAGCGCGTGAAAAATGCCGCGCGCATCATGCACGACCTCCGCGCGCGCGCTGAACGTGGCTTCGCCGCAGCCGCGTCGATCCCGCCGTCCGCGCCACCCGTGACGAAGCCCAGCCCGGTTTCGCTGCCCCTGGCAGCCCCGATCCCGACCGTGATCGACGGCGCCGAGCACATCGAAGGTCGCGACCTGACCCTGATTTACGAGGGCAAAAAGTGCATCCATTCGCGCTTCTGCGTGACCGGCGCGCCGAAAGTGTTCTTGGCCAACGTCGTGGGCCCGTGGATCCACCCGGACGCGATGCCAGTCGAGGCGCTGGTGGAGATCGCGCACGTCTGTCCATCCGGAGCGATTCGCTATCGGCGTAAGGACGGGAAGCCCGACGAGAGCGCGCCGCCCGTCAACCTGATTGCGATCCGCGAGGCAGGGCCGTACGCCTTCCGCGGCGAGTTGACGATCGCGGGCAAGAGCGGAGAGTTCCGCGCCACGCTCTGTCGTTGCGGCGCGTCGAAGAACAAGCCCTACTGTGACGGCTCGCACCACGAAGTAAATTTCTCCGCTTCCGGCGAGCCGCCCACGGGCGCAGCCGACATGCTGGAGGTCCGAGACGGGCCACTCTCGGTCGAGCCGCAAACCGACGGGCCGCTCCAAGTGCGCGGCAACTTGGAAATCACCAGCGGCACCGGCCGGGTCGTGGCGCGCGTCCAGCAGGCGCGCCTGTGCCGCTGCGGCGGCAGCGCCAACAAGCCCTTCTGTGACGGAACTCACGCGCGGATCGGATTCACGTCGGGCTGAGCCAAACAGCGGTCGAATTCTGATCCCCGAGCCCCGGTCCCCGGTGTACCTTCTGGTCCGTGAAGCCCAGCCCGATTGTCGAACACGACCACGTTGATGGCCCGGCGGATGCGCCCGTAACCTTGATCGAATACGGCGACTACGAGTGCCCGTATTGCGTGAAAGCGTTTCCGATCTTGGAGCAGGTGCGAAAAGCGTACGCGGGCAAGCTCCGCTTCGTGTTCCGACACGTGCCGAAGTCGGGCAAAGCGTTCGACAAGCAGGCCGCGGAAGCCTCGGAGTTTGCCGCCGCGCAGGGTAAATTTTGGCCCATGCATGCGCAGCTGTTCGCGCTCGATGGTCGTCACGATCTGGAGCAATTGGTGGCAGCCGCCACGGCCGTCGGCTTGGATGCGGCCGCTTGCCGGAAAGCGCTGGTCGAGCGCAGCTTTGCCGAGCGCGTGCGTGAGCTGAGCGTCGCCGCCTTGCATAGCGGGATCATCGGCACGCCGACCGTGTTCATCAACGGCGTCCGCTACGAGAATCGGATCGAAGAGCCGCTGCTGAGCGCTGCCATCGAGCGCGTCCTGGTTGCTTCCGCTAGCTGAGGGGGCGCACGCGCCCATGCGCGACGCGCTGCTCGGTGTCCCGATCGATGCGCACTCGGAATGGCTGGAAGCCGATGGCCTGGGCGGCTTCGCATCCGGCACGACCTCGGGAGTTGCCACGCGTCGCTACCACGCGCTGCTGTTAGCCGCCCAAAATCCACCCGCGAGGCGCTTCGTCTTGGTCAACGGCTTTCGTGCGTGGCTCGAGACCCCGCACGGCGCCGTGCAACTCACGCGCCACCACTTCGCGCCCGACGTACTCACCGCAGCAGACGCACGAATCGAAGCGTTCACGTCCGAGCCGTGGCCCACGCTTCGCTATGTCACGAGCGCGGGTTTGGTCGTGATCCAAGAGCTGTTCGCGCTCCACGGCAGCCCCACGGTGCTGCTCAGCTTCCGCGTGGAAGGCAACGCAGACGGCGTGAAGTTGTGCTTGCGTCCGTTCCTGTCAGGCCGCGACTTTCACGCGCTGCAGCGCGAAAACTCAGCCTTCCGCTTCGAGCCCGAAGCGCACGGTTCACGGCTGCGCTTCTCGCCCTACCCTGGCGTGCCCCAGATCGACATGTTGAGCAACGGCTCGTACACGCATGCGCCCGAGTGGTATCGCAACTTCCGCTACGCGGAAGAAGAGCAGCGCGGGCTTCCTTGCGACGAAGATCTGGCGGCCCCCGGGATTCTGAGCTTCGATCTTTCGAGCGGGCCCGCGCTCTGGATCTCGAGCGCGACCACCCCGGGTGACGCCCTGCCAGAAGGAGTCAGCGCCGACCATTTCTTCTCCGACTCGTGCCGTCGCGAGCGCGCTCGGCGAAGCGCATTTGCAAGTCCGCTAGAAAGGGCCGCCGATAGCTATTTGGTGGCCCGCGGGCATGGCCGCACCATCATCGCCGGTTACCCGTGGTTCAGCGATTGGGGGCGAGACACGTTCATCGCGCTGCGCGGCTTGTGCCTCGCGACCGAGCGGTTTGGTGAGGCGAGGGACATCCTCGTGGAGTGGTCGCACGTGATCTCCGAAGGCATGTTGCCGAACCTGTTTCCCGACGACAACGGTAAGCCCGAGTACAATTCGGCCGATGCGTCGCTCTGGTACGTGATCGCCGCCAGTGAGTTGCTGAAGGATGTCAAAGCGTCGAGCGTGCTTTCGCTCGGCGATCGGCAAGCGTTGAAGAGCGCCATCCTAGCGATCGTGTCGGGCTATGCTCGAGGCACCCGCTTCGGCATTCGTCGCGACGCGGACGGGCTGCTCAGCTGCGGCGAAGCAGGCGTGCAGCTCACCTGGATGGACGCCAAAGTGGGCGACTACGTGGTCACCCCCCGCAGCGGAAAGCCCGTCGAAATCCAGGCCCTTTGGCTCAACGCCGTTGCAGCGGCGAGCGAGCTTGCGCCCGAGCTCTTCAGCGATTTCGAGGCTGCGCGGGCTGCGTTCGAGCACCGCTTTTGGAATGAAGCCAGTGGCTGCCTCCATGACGTGGTGGACGTAGACCACGAGCCGGGGCACGTCGATGCGTCGGTGCGTCCTAATCAGATCTTTGCGGTCGGTGGTTTACCCGTAAATTTACTATCATCGGAACGCGCACGGCGCGTGCTGGATGTCGTCGAGCAGCAGCTCTGGACCCCAATCGGGCTGCGTTCACTCGCCCCCAGCGATCCAGCGTACGTCCCGCATTACCAAGGCGGCGTCTGGCAGCGCGACACGGCCTATCACCAAGGCACCGTCTGGCCCTGGTTGATGGGTCCGTTCGTGGAAGCTTGGCTCGAGAGCCGCGGCAACACCGACGAAGCGAAGCGCGAGGCGCAGGCTCGCTTCATCGCCCCGCTGCTCTTGCATTTGAACCGCGCGGGCATCGGTCATGTCTCGGAGATCGCCGACGCCGACTGGCCGCACACGCCGCGCGGTTGTCCGTTCCAAGCCTGGTCGGTCGCGGAGCTGCTGCGCATCTCAGCGCTGACTCGACTCGATCGCTGAGTTTCGAGCTCAAGCAGCGCGGTGTGTGTCGAGCCAATCCGCCGAGCCTGGCCGCGACGAGATCCGAGCGCGGAGCTTGCGCTTGGCTCGCTCTTCGAGCTGGCGCGCTCGTTCGCGCGAGACGCCGAGGGTGCGCCCGATATCGGCCAGAGACAGCTCGGCGTCGGGATCGGCGAGCAAGCGATGCTCGACGATGTAGCGCTCACGCGCGTCGAGGATGGTCAGCGCGTCGCGAACGGCCTCCAGCGCGTTGCCGCCGAACTCGCTGGCGAGGGCCTGCTCCTCTAAGTCGAGATCTGGGCTCGGCAGGGCGTTCACCATCGACAACGAGCCATCCTGGAACACCTCTGCGTCGAGCGAGTAATCTCGCTGATCGACCCGCTGCAGGAGCGCGCTCAAGCGCTGCTCGGAGATGCCGAGGCGCTCGGACAAGATCAGGCTGGTCTCCGCGCCGTCGCCGATCAGGCTGGTCAGCTTGGCGCGCTCGCGGCGCAGCTTGAAGAACAAACGGGAGCGTGGCAATCCCGAGCCCACGATGCTCCATGAGCGAAGCACGTGCTGCAAGATACAAGCGCGCACCCAGTAGCCGGCGTAGGTGATGAACAGCGTGCCGCGCGTGCCGTCGAACTTGTTCAGCGCGCGTACCACGCCGAAGTTGCCTTCCGAGATCAGCTCGGCGAGCGGGATCCCGTAGCGCTGGTAGCGCCGCGCGATCGACACCACGTGCCGCAGCGAGGAACGAACCAACGCGTCCCGCGCGCGCTCGTCCTGCTCGAACCGCCAGCGCCGGATCAGCGTCAGCTCCTCTTCGCGTGAAACGGCAGCGTAACCCTGAACCGTCGACAAGTAGTTGGACGTGGGAGTGTTCGCTGAAGTCATGATCACCCCCCGAAGCAGAAACCGTGCCGAGCGGTTTAGGGCTCGAAAACCGCTTTGGAAGTGGCCAAAGGCGGACACTAGTATCCCAATTGCGTCGGATCCCGAGTGGGCGCAGAGCGGACAAGTGTCCGTGCTGCCCGGACGATCCGGACGGAATTACGGGCGACCGGCGTCTTCGGGGCGTTCGATGCCAACCAGGCGATAGCCGCCGCCCGGACCGAGATCGTACAGGTGGGCGCGCAGCGGGCCGCGCGCATAGCCGTTTTCGAGATCGACGATCACGTAGCGGCGCGCGTCGTCTGGAGCCACACGCGGGTTCAGGTCCGCGTGCGGCAGCTCCACACACACGCGCGGGGCAGCGTCGCTCACCAGGCGCAAGGCGCGCGTGGGCTCGTGCTCGGCGCCGCGATACGCTCGAGCGCGAAACGACATCCGCTCGTTGGGCACCACGCCGGTCAGCCGCGCGAGATCGATTCCGCACAAGCCTCGCTCGGTCGCAACCACCTCGCCGATCGGCGACACGCGCGACAAATACCGGCGCAGGATGGCCATCCGCCGCGCGATCAGCGTTTCGGCGAGGTAGCGCTCGTTGGCTGCCTCGAACTTGCCGACCGCGACCGCCGCGCGTACCAAACCTTCGTCGAAGCGCGCCAGAATGCGCGCCATCCAGGCGCCGTCAGCCTCGGTCATACGCCCGAAAGCGGGGTTCGGATACTCACCGCGCCACAACTCGGGGTCGAAATCACGAGCGCTGAAATAGCCGAAGAGAGCGCCTCGCTGCGCGCGCTCCCAAGGTCGCTCGATGGTGCCAAAGGTCACGAAATCTTCGGCCAAGTACGGGACATCGAGCACGTAAGTGTGATTGAGACGGCGCGAGATCCGATCGTCGGTCCAAACGCTGCCGAAGCAATCGCCCAAATCGATGATGTAGTGGCGCACGTAGCCTGGGCCGTCTTTTCGACGCGGATCGGTCGGCAAGAACACATCCATCGTGTTCTGCTCGCGCGAATCGAAATGAGCGAGCCAGGCCGCGATCAAGCGAGCGCCGCGCAGCTCTCGGCGATCTTCGTGCTCGATGACGTCGTTCGGATCATCGGATCGTCGGCCATCGTACTTGTACGGCCCGATCGGTTTGCCAGGTAGCCATTGCGAAGCCACCATCCGCACTAGGCCGTTCCGGTGTGAAGCACGCGCCAAGAGATCTTTTAGCCGCGCTTCATCGAAGGGCTTGGTCACGCCTTCATTGTTGGTCACGGTCAGCCCGGGCTTGAGCTTCAGCAGCGAGGGACGGAAATAGACGACCGAGTCACACGGCGCGTGGTAGCCGACCGCGTGATACACGCGCGAGGCAATCGAGGTGGCTCCGGTCGCGCGCTCCGGCTCTTCGCTCGGGTCGCTCTTCAGCATGAAGCGACCCATGCCCTCGACGGTGATGCGAAAGCCCGGGTTGGCCCCGTTGTCCTTGCCCTTGTCAATCAGCCAAGCACCGTCCGGCGCGCCCGGATCGAGCTCCTGCTCCGCGCATGAGCCGCGCGCCACCTCCGCTGGCGAGAGCACGGTCTTGCCCAGGCGGTTCTCGAACCAGCTCGAATCCGGCACCTCGTCGAGCGCGTTGACGTTGACCGCCGGGCCTGCCGGATCGACCGCAAAGAAGCGAGCGATCGGTCGAAACACGGTTTGATTGGCGCCGTCCCAGGCGAACGGCGAATACGACTCTTCCGGCACCTGGACCACCGGCACTTGGTCCGGATCGCGCAGCAGGGGTTCGCGCAGAGGAAAGCGCGCGGGGCTCGCGCAGCCGCAGAGCAGGAGCGCGCAGACGAGGCGTGAGGTCTCAAAAGCCACTGCGAGCTCCTGCCACGACGCGGATCGAATTGAGATCCGCGCCGCTGTTGAAGGTCTCGGAACCAAAGCCGACCAGCAGTTGGAACACGCTGTCGCGAGAGCCGCGGCTCTCCATGCCGATCGCGCCGGAGAAGCGTGACTGGCCCAAGCTCATGCCCGCGAGGTGTTCACCGAACACATTCCCGACCGCCGCTTGCAACGACCCATCGAGCCAAATCCAGATCGGCCAAGAGTAGCGCAGGGTGGCGACTGCGCCGCTTCGCCCATGCAATCTTCCGGCACGAAAACCGGGCATTTGTTCGTTGCCACCGACCGTGGTCAGCTCGTTGAACGGAACCGGCTGTCCGCCCAGCGGGTCGGCCATCTCGGCCGCCACCGACAGGCTCACGATGCGACCGCCGTGATCGCCCAGATCCAGGAAGCCGCCCAAGCTCACTCCATAACGCACCCAGCCGGCGGCGCGCGACTGCGTCGGATCGACGCCTTGCTCGCCCCGAAGCACCAATCGTCCGCCACTTTCTCGACTGTCTTGCTCGGGGCGCGTGTCGAGCGTGAGCATGGTGCGATGAACCCCGGCGCGGTAGCCGTCCTCATAGCCGTCGGGTAGCGGGAAGACGCCTCGGTCCACCTGTTGCGTGAGCGATGGGTCATCACCGAACGAGCCCGGGTAGAAGCTCGCGCCACGGAAGCCGAGGCTCGTTTCGATCGAGCTCGAGCGCCAGAACCCGGCACGCAAAGTGGCGTGCGCGTCCGCCGTGTCGGCGCCGTACCGGCTGCGATCGGCCTCACGGGTGTCCGGACCAATGCCGTAGTAGGCGTAATCCGGGCGATGGGTCCACGCGCCGTTCAGCGACAAGCTCGTGCCGCGCGTGAGTTGAAAGCGCTCCGACACTGCGGCGCTGAGCCAACGCGAGCCCGCGGTCGAAGCGCGCATGCGTAAATCGTGTCCCTTGAAGCCTGCGTCGTCCCAGAAAGCGTACAGCCCGACGCTCGGATAGAACCCGAAATCGACGAACGCGATCGGCACCACGCCCGCTTTGTGATCCGGGCCGAAAGCGAAGATGTCATACAACGCGGCAGGCAGCTCGGCGCGCTCGGCCGCCGTGATGGCGTAGCCCAATGGCCGACGCACGACGTACTCGGTGACCAGATAAACCGGGAACAAGAGCACCCGCGGTACCCACAGCGCTCCCCGCCCGGGAGTGGTCGGCTGTCCCTTGCCCCCTCGCCCGTCATAATCGGGCAGCGGTCGTGCGGGTTGAGACTCGGCCGACGCAGTCTGCGTGCTCGTGCAGATCGCGAGCGCCCCAAGCAGTCCGTACCATGCGAACGCGAGTCGCCGAGTTCTGACACTCATCACGACATTTGGGCGCAGAGTCGCCGAACGCAAGTGGAACGCAGCCTTTGCAAGCATGAGATGTAGCGAGAGACGAGCTACCACAGCGGGGACGGCGCCACACCGCTCAATCAATACCCGGCCGGAGGCAAATCAGCCTCGTAGGTCGAAACAAGGCTGATACTGAGGGGGCGATTGGCAGCCTGCTCAGTCCGGGTCGGTGCCCAGGCTGGGCGCAGGCAAGTCGGCCCGGAACGAGCGCCGAAGCTCTGCCAGCAGATCGATATTGGTCTGTTTTTCTGCCGCTTCACGCGGGCCGGCGTGCTCGGCCAGGGCCGCGACGAGCGGCGTACGCACGGTCTCGGGCAAGAGGCTCTCCAGGTACTCGAGCGCGGTGCCGCGCAGCTTGCGATCCTCACTCAGCACGGCCTGCCGAGCAAGCTCGAGAGTCCCCCGATTGAGCACCAGGGCGAGCAGCGCGAACACGTGGTCGATCGAAGCACGCTCGAGCGGACCTTGGGCCACTTCGTTCAAAACCAGTGCGTATACCTCCGTGCGTTCGGGCAAACGCGCGCGGTCGTCTCGGGTGACCTCCGACAGCGCCAGAGCCGCGCGGTACCGCACCTCGATGGCATCGCAGGAAAGCGCACCGAATAGCGAGCGCACCACGCGATCCCCGCGCGCGGTCCGTAGCACGTGCGGGATCCGACGCCGAACCACCGCCGGCAGCGACGTGGAGTGCATGGCTTCAGCCAGTACGCCGAGCACCGCAGGGCCCATGCCGCGCAACGCTTCGACGGCCGGCTTGGCCAGCCCATCCTGTCCCAGGTAGGGGATCACGAAGGCAGCCAAGCGCGGGTCCAGCGGCGGCCCGGTCAGCAAATCGCGAATCGCCTTGGGCTCCGCAGCCAGCAGTACGCGCAGCGAAGACACGATTTGCTCGATGTTTTCGCTGGGCAGCGGCGCCGCGCTCGACACGGAGTCGGGAGCTCCGGCCTTGCCTTTCCGCAGGTGCGCGATCTGCTCCATCATTTTCTCGCGGTCGATGCCCAGGGTCGTGCCCGAGAGCAGGAGCCGCCGAGCATCATCGGCATCGGGCAGATCGTCGTTGGACGTGCCCGCGCGCAAGCTCGCTTCGAGCTCGCGCACGTAGCCGCGCTGCGCGCGCAGGGAGAGCATCACCGCCAACGCCGAGGAGAGGACCACCAGCGCTGCCGGAGCGCGTTGCAGGAGCACGGGCCCAGCGCTCATCAGCGCCAAGATCGACAAGCTTGCCAACGTCTCGCCTCCCTTATCGAACACCACGTCGATCAGGGCTTTGCTGCGACGCTTGCTGGCGGCGGCGACCGGCGTGAACAGCGGCTCGAACGCGGTCCGATACAGCGACGGGCCGAGCGCCAAGTCGCTGCCGCGCATCGCACCAATCGTGACCAGCGAAGGAGCGAGCAGCGAAACGCTGCCGAACGCAATGCTGAACAGCGGCGGGACCGAGAGCGTACGCCCGACCCCAATCGCGTCGAGCAGCCGACGCGAAACCAAGACCTGCATCAGGAAGCTGACCAGCGCGGCCGCCGTGTAGAACACGGCAAAGAAGCGGACCAGCGACTCCAAATTCGTGAAACGCGCGGCGGCCGCTTGTTTCAGCGCAAAATCACCGAACGCGGACACCGCCGCAGAGCAGGCGACGAGCAAGGCCAGAGTCCGCAGATAGCCGGTCAGGCGCTCGCGCGCCTTCGGCCCCTGAGGGATGGGCTTTGCCGCCGGCAACGTTCGACCGAGACGCTCGGTGAACACCGCCGCGCCCAACGCGACTAGGCCGATCAAAAGCAAAGTCGTGCGCGCGGACAGCGAGTGCGCGGCGCGCTCCATCATCAACCCACCGGCCAAGCCTCCGAGCGTGCAAAATCCACCGATGCGCCCGACGACGGCCTTCAGCGAGTGCGGGTCGAAGCGCTCGTTGATGATCGACCAGAACGCGCTGACCAAGAGCGCGCCGCCGATCGAGACGTGCAGGTAGACGGCGATCGCGACCGCGCGCGGCAGGCTGGGCAAGAGCCACCACTCGCCGACCGAACCGCAGGCGCTGATCAGAAATAAAATGGGGGTCAGCCGGCCCGGGCCATAACGCGCCATCCAGCGCGTCACCACCAGCGCCATGGGGATGGAAAACAACGCCGCGCCGAGCATCGCCTTGGGCAACTCGGCCACTGGGAACGTGGCCAAAAACAACCCCTCGCGCAGCGAGCGAGCTGCCACGTGGTGCCCCAACGCCAGCGTGGCGGCCGCCATCGCCAAGCGAGTGGCGCGCGTGTCGGCATCGGATACTCGCATCGCCGGCGACGACCGTAGCACGGGGGACACGAGAACGAGCCCGCAGTCGTACGTCAGGTTACGAGAGCAAACACAGCGGGCGCGTCCGAGCGCACGCCCGCGTGCAAGTTTGGGGCAAAATTACTCTTTTTCCACGAAGGCGCGCTCAATCGTGTAGTGGCCTTGTTCGTGGCTCTTGCCTTCGTGGAAGCCTCGGGCTTTCAGAATGGCCACGAGCTCGTCCAGCATGCCTTGATTACCGCAGATCATCACGCGGTCGAATTCGGGGTCGAGGGCGGGCATGCCAACATCTTGGGTCAGCTTGCCGCTCTCGAGCAGATCCGTAAGCCGGCCGCGGTTGGCGTACGGTTCGCGGGTCACGGTCGGATAATAGACGAGCTGGCTCTTGATCTGATCGCCGAGGTACTCGTGTTGCGGCAGATCGTTCTTGATGTAGTCGGAGTAGCCGAGCTCGCTGGTGACCCGCACGCCGTGCGCCAAGATCACGTGCTCGAACTGATCGTAGATCTCGGGATCGCGGATCATGCTCATGAACGGCGCGAGGCCGGTGCCGGTGCTGAGCATGTACAGGCGCTTGCCGGGCAGGAGGTGGCTCGCGACCAGCGTACCGGTCGGCTTCTTGCCGACGAGCACCTGGTCCCCCGGCTTCAGGTGTTGCAAGCGCGAGGTCAGCGGGCCATCGGGCACCTTGATGCTGTAAAATTCGAGGTGCTCCTCGTAGTTCGGGCTGGCGACACTGTAGGCACGCAACAGCGGCTTGCCCTCGACCTCCAGCCCGATCATCAGAAAGTGCCCGTTTTTAAAGCGCAAGCCGCCGTTGCGGGTGGTCTTGAAGCTGAATAGGCTGTCGTTCCAATGGCGGACCTCGAGAACGGTCTCGGGGGTAAGGTTGCTCGGCGCGGCGCTCATGCCGTCTATTTAGTGCCGCCTGGCTAATCGGCAAACCGGGATATTCCGGATATGCTATTCGGTTATGCCGATATGCGGTACACCCTACGCCAACTCGAGGTTTTCCTAGCCGTCGCGCAGCACGAAAGTGTGAGCCGAGCCGCCGAGGGGCTAGCGATGTCGCAATCGGCCGTCAGCGGGGCGCTGGCCGATCTGGAGCGACAGTTCGATATCCAGCTCTTCGAGCGCCTGGGCAAGCGCCTGCAGCTGAGCGGCTTCGGCCGCTCGGTCCGAGCCCGCGCCGAGGCTCTCCAGCAACAAGCCCGCGAACTCGAGGACGAACTGGCCAGCCACGACGCGGTGGGCCAATTGCGCGTGGGCGCCACGCTGAGCATCGGCAATCACCTGATGGTGCCGGAGATCGCCCGCTTCATGCGCGAGCATCCGAGCGCGCGCGTCACCTTGGATGTCGCCAACACCGTCGAGATCGCGCGCAAGGTACTGAACTTCGAAATCGACATCGGGCTCGTCGAAGGCGAGCTTCAAGAGCCGGAACTGCAAGTCACGCGCTGGCGGCCCGACGAGCTCGTGGTGTTCTGCGCGCCGGAGCACCCCTTCGCCAAGCAGCGCACGCTCAGCGATGCCGATCTGCTGCAAGCGTCGTGGATCGTTCGCGAGCCGGGCTCGGGCACGCGTCAGGCGTTCGAGCACGCCATGCACGGCATCCTGCCCGATCTGAAGATCGTGCTCGAGCTGCAGCACACCGAAGCCATCCGCAGCGCTGTCGAAGCGAACCTGGGCATCGGTTGTGTGTCGCGCGTGGCGCTCGAGGAGGCATTTCGGCATGGCAGCCTGGTCCCGTGCCGCGTGCCGCAGCGGGACTTTCATCGTTTTTTTTACTCGGTGCTCCATGAGCGCAAGTATCAGAGCGCCGCGGTGCTGGGATTTTTGGCGCAGATCCGCCGCGAAATGACCGTTTAGCGGAGCGCGGACAGCCCGCCACTTGCATCATGATAGTGACGGACTTAGTACCCAGCACATGCAACGAAAGAGCTTCGCGGACATGGAATGCAACATCGCCCGCTCGGTGGAAGAAGTGGGCGACGGTTGGAGCTTGATGATTTTGCGCAACGCGCTCTTGGGCGCCAAGCGCTTCCAAGACTTCGAAGCTCAACTCGACGTGCCCCCGACCACGCTCGCGCGGCGGCTTTCCTCGCTCACGGCGCGGGGCTTCTTCGTGCGGAAAGAGTATGCCGCGCATCCACCGCGTGAGGAGTACGAGCTGACGGCCAAGGGCTTGGATTTCTTGCCGGTACTGTTGTGCTTGGCGGCCTGGGGCAGCCGTTGGCTTTCGCCCGGCGGCGCGCCGCTCGAGCTCGTACATCCGGAAACGGGCGCGGCGATTCGGCCCTCGCTGGTCGACGCGTGCACCGGCAAGGAGCTGCTGGCGGGGCAGGTCGGCGTGCAACCCGGCCCGGGCGCGTCGCACGGACTGCGACGCGCGATGAAACATCTACGCCCGGTGTTCGGCGGCGGCTCGAGCGAGCGAGGCGCGCTGTGAGGCGCGTGGTGGTCACCGGCCTGGGCGTGGTCTCCCCCCTCGGCGTGGGCGCTGAACACAGCTTCGCCCAGCTGCTCGCGGGGCGCTCCGGCATCAGCCGCTTGGAGTCGTTCGACGTCAGTGATTTGCCGACGAAGATCGCAGGCCAAGTCCCGCGCGGCTCCGAAGCTTGGCAATACGATGCGCTGCGCGTCGCCAACGTGAAGGAGCTTCGCCGCTACGATGAGTTCATTCTCTTCGCGCTCGCCGCGGCGGACGAAGCCATGGCTGATTCCGGCTGGAAGCCCGAATCAGACGAAGCACGCGAGCGCGCTGGCGTGCTGATCGGCTCGGGGATCGGCGGACTGCCGAGCATCGCGGAGAACGCGGTCAAGCTCGAGCAAGAGGGGCCGCGCCGCATCTCGCCCTACTTCATTCCCGGCAGCTTGATCAATGAGGCCTCCGGCGTGGTCTCGATCCGGCACGGCCTGCGAGGCCCGAACCACGCCGTGGTCACCGCCTGCGCGACTGGCGCGCACGCGCTCGGTGACGCGGGTCGACTGGTCGCCTTGGGCGACGCGGACGTGATGCTCGCCGGCGGCTCGGAGGCGGCGACCTGTCGGCTCACGCTGGCCGGCTTCGCGATCATGCGGGCCATTTCCACCGGCTTCAACGATCGCCCCTTGGAGGCCTCACGCCCCTGGGATCGCGGCCGCGACGGCTTCGTGATCGGGGAAGGCGCGGGCGCCGTGGTGCTCGAAGAGCTTTCGCACGCCAAGCGCCGCGGCGCGCGCATCTACGGAGAGCTCGTCGGCTATGGCCTCTCCGGCGACGCTCATCACCTGAGCGCGCCCGATCCTCGCGGCGACGGCGCACGCCGAGCGATGAGCGCCGCGCTCAAACGCGCGCAGCTGAACCCCGATCAAATCGACTACATCAACGCCCACGCCACCTCCACACCGGTCGGCGATCCCGTCGAGATCGCCGCCGTAAAATCCCTGTTTGGCGCGCACGCGCGCACCCTGGCGCTGTCCTCCACCAAATCGGCGACTGGCCATCTACTCGGCGCAGCGGGCGCAGTGGAGGCGATTTTCAGCCTGCTCGCGCTACGCGACGGTGTGCTCCCCCCCACCCTCAACTTGCACGACCCGGACCCCGAGTGCGACCTCGACTTGGTGCCACTCGAAGCGCGACCCAAGAAAATCCGTTACGCGCTCTCGAACTCGTTCGGCTTCGGCGGCACGAACGCGGCCCTGATCTTTGGTCCCCCGCCCTGATTTTTTTGGGGGGGCGATCGCGACCCAGCCTCGCAGCTCGGGGGGTGCTGGGTTCCGGGCGTTGAGTCGATCACTGAGGAGAGGAAAGCGGGCGCGGGACACGGGAGAGACGCACACGTGAAGGGGCGTCGGACATGGCACGGAGAGGAGAGAGCGCTTGCACGTGAGGGCGCCGTCACGCGCGCATTTGAGCGGAAAGACAGCGTCCTCTTCGAGGGCACGGCTTGAGTCTGCGCTCGGCATGGCACGCACCTCGCGCTACACGGGCGTGGTCAATGTCGGCGCGCACGTGCATCAAGACACCGACGAGCCGCGTCTCTCTTGAAAGCGCCAGCATCACGCTGGTCAAAGGCGAGTTCGCGTGTATCGCACGCGCGCGCAAGGTGAACCGGCTCGCGCTGCGCAACATTCGCCAAAACCTGTGCTTTGCGTTCGGTTACGACGCACTCGGTCTGCCGATCGCCGCCGGCGTGCTCTACCCTTTCGGCCTGCTCTTGAGTCCGATGCGCGCCGCCGCCGCGATCAGCCTCAGCTCGGTATCGGTGATCGCCATCGCCTTGCGTCTCAAGCCTGGCGCGACGGACCACAAGGTCCGCGTGCTCGTCTTGAGTCCGATGCGCGCCGCCGCCGCGATCAGCCTCAGCTCGGTATCGGTGATCGCCATCGCCTTGCGTCTCAAACACGCGCGCATCTACTCGCGAAGGTGCCATCGCGGTTATTTTCCGCTATTTCGCAGGTACGATAAGCACCCAGATGGCTCCTGTACGTAGGGCATGCGCGCAGACGAACCGAGAATCGCCGACAAGCTGATACCCAAAATCTGCGAACGTCGAGCGCAAAGTAGCGGACACGGACCCGCAATCTGGGTTCAATGATGATGCTGATGCTCGGCGGTATCCCATGGAAGACGATCGCAGCTGGCTGAAGAACCCGATCCTCCCGCGCCCTCCAGGCGTGCCTCGCTTCTCGGCGGCTGAGCTCCGCTTGGTGGAAGACGACGGACCAACCGTCGTGCGTGTCGCTGCTCGCAAAGAGCGCGCCTCGCGCATCCAAAGCCGGCGAAGGGTCAGCGCCGTGAGTCGTGCTCGTTCGCTCGCAACGCAGAGCGAAGCCGCGCACTCACGACGCACGGCCTGATCCCGCTCAGCGAGCCGCGTGGCCCGCGACTCGGCGCTGACGATTCTTGCGCTCGAATTCTAGAACACGTAGCGCGCGCCGGCGCTGCCCATGCCGACGACCGGAGTCCAGGGACTGACTTTGGGGTGCTCGGTCGTAGCTTTGGGGGTCGTGAGCAAGAGCCCGAGCCAGGTGCCGATGCCGACCCCGCCGACGACGTAGCCGGCAGCCGAGATCGTGCGCAGCGTGCGAAACGCGGAGCCGTCCTCTGGGTAAGGCGGGCCCTGGGTGCAGCGATTGGCTGGACAGTGCGCTTCGGCGCGCGAGTAGCGCGTCATGGCCGCGATGCCGGTCACGGTACCGAGGCCGAGACCGGTAGCGCCGACGGTGAGCGCGACGACGCCCCAAGTACGCCGGGCCGACGACCCGCCCATGACTTGCTCCGACCTCTTGTTGGCGCGGCCCGCGATCGAATGCCAAGTCATGCCCAAAGTCTTGGCTTCACCTTCACCGATCTCGAATCCGAGCCGCGACTGCTCACCCTCCGCGTCGCTCGCAATCACCTCGTGATGACCTGGATCGACGGCGATCGGCGCGCTGAATGGAATCAAGCGATCATCCATCAACAAGCGCAAGTTGCGCGAACGTTGCTCGGCTTCGCCCAAAGCGATTTCGACCGATGGAATGCGTGGCCGGAGCTGCGCGAGTTCGTCGCGCGCGTCAGCGAGCGCTTGCCGGTCGCTCGGGCTAGCATCATCCGCTTCCGCTGCTACCACGCTGCGAAAGTCGGCTGCGGCAGCCACGAGCTGCCCCATAGCGGCGTGTGAACGAGCCAAATACAAGCGAACGGTCAGACTCGGAGCACTGACCGAGGCGCGCTTGAACAACGACAGCGCGACGGGATAGTCATGTCGCTCGAACGCGCGGAGGGCGCTCTCCAGCAAGTCCCGATCCGACGAACGCACAGTAATATCATCGGGGGCTTGCGCTTGCGCAGGGAGGGCACAATAGAACACGAAGAACGCGAGCGCGAGCGGACAGCGAATCACTGTCTCCACGTAACGGGAATTCGCGCGCGCCGTGAAGTCCTTTTCGCGGCAGCGAGCGAATCAACTAAGACTGCGGACTACGCACACTTACATGCACGCGCGACGCTTTCGCTGCGGACACGCGTTAATAGTTGTGCGACGTCGTAGGTCTTTTCAGACAAGCGAAATATTTCCGGTGAGTCGCCACTGATCAACTCGACGCGATAGCCGCTGCTCAGCAGTACGGGCACGTCGCTGCCGATCGTGCGAAACGCTTCAAAGCTTCGATTCCATTCATGTGTGGCATCGTGATGTCCATCACGATCAATTGAGCGAGCTGCCGTGCGCTCGAAAAGCCGCAGTGCGTCAGCGCCGCTGGAGCGACGATCAGCGAACCTTTGGCGCTGAGTGCGCCTCGCGCCGCCAGCTGCACTTCCGGCGTCGTCGTCGACCACGAGCGTGAGGGAGTACCGCGGTGAAATCGACGCCGCTGTCGTCCTTGCCGGCAAGAGCGCACGCGCGTGCCGATCCCTTTCTGACGTCGGTTCGAATCGCACCGCCGTGGCTGCGCCCGATGCCGAGCACGGCAGCCGTGCCCAGCTCACGGCCCCCGCGGCCAGCTAGCTCGACTCGACGCAGCCCAGACCGAGCCTACGCCGAGCAGTTCCCTTTCACCCGGCGCTCGAGTCGGTGACTTCGAAGTCGAGCACGCGACGCTCGATGCGCACGGCAGCAATCACGCGCGCGGCCTCGACGTGCGCCGGATGGACTTGATAGGCCTTCAGCGCCGCCCAGTCGTCGTGTGTCGTGATCAGCACGACATCGCCGAACTGCTCGTCGCCCCCACTGCCGATGCCGACCTCGAGGCTCGACATGCCGGGGATGTTACCGCGCAGCGACAAAAGTGCCGCGTTCACTTTCTCGACTTGCTCGCGGCGCTCCTCGGCGGATGTACCGCGGACGCGCCACATGACGACGTGCTTGATCATGGGCCGGATGCTAACACCGACCGCGGAGGGGAGATCACCTGCGCGTCACCGGAGCGCCTCACCTCACGCACCGGAACAAGCCAAAACGACTTTTATTCCCAGGCCCGAGTTCCGCCAAATTTCTTGGCCGAAAGCGACCGAATCGGCTCTGCTGGCGTTGACAGTCGGCAAATCGAAGCCATGCCTGAAGTGGTCAACGTGTCTCAGGAACATCCACGAGTTCGTTTCGAACAAGACGGCACGCGCTTGACGGCGATCGAGATCACGCGCGAGCAGCGCTCGCCGGTGATCGCCGTGCTGCAACGCACGTTGTTCGCGCTGGGCATCGTGGTGTCTTCTTATCAAGCCCGAGCCCGCGCGACTCGCCTCGTCGAACGCGTCGTGATCGAACGCACCGACGGCGGCTCGATCGACGGCACGCTCAGCGTCGCCACCAAGGCAGCCATCATGCCGATCGCGCTCGAGCAAACATCGGAGCCCGAGCTGCCCGTGTGACGCTCCCAACCTCGATGAGCGCCGTGCTGAGCGCCCCTCTCTACCCGACTCCGGTGCGCGCGTACCCGGAGCTCAGCGACGCGCGCGCCGAGCTCTGGCTCAAGAACGACGGGCTGTCCCACGAGGTCTACGGCGGCAATAAGGTGCGCAAAGCCGAGCGCCTGGTGGCCGAAGCGGTGCGGCGCGGCGCGAAGCGCGTGCTCAGCTTCGGCGCCGCAGGCAGCCATCACCTGCTCACCTTGACGCTCTTCGCGCGCGCCAACGGTTTGCAAAGCGCGGCGTTCGTCTTTCCACAACCCTGCACGGAACACGCCCTGGACACACTGCGCGCGGGGCTCGGGCTCGGGCTCGAGCTACACCCGGTGCGACACGCAGCGTTGATCCCCTGGCTCTTACCGCGCGTGCGTCGACCCGGCGACTACCTGATTGCGCCCGGCGGCTCGAACGTGATCGGGGCCCGCGCGTGCGCCGACGCGGTCGACGAACTCGCCCTGCAAATCGCCGCTGGCACGCTACCCAGCCCGGATCTGATCGTCGTGCCGCTCGGCTCCGGCGGCACTTGCGCAGGGCTCGCGGCCGGCGTCGTGCGACGTCGCCTGCCTTGCCGAGTGTTGGGCGTTCAGGTCGTGGGCGGCGTTGGCCCGCGTCTCGCGGCGCGATACCTCGCGAGAGAAACACTGCGCCAATCGGGCGCCGCCGGTCGCGTCGCCGAGCTCGAAGCGTGCTTGAGCTTCGATGCCACCCAGGTCGGCCCTGGCTATGGCGCAGGCAGCGCGGCCGGCGCGCGCGCCACGGCTGTCGCGCGCGAGTTCGGCCTAGTCCTCGACCAGACCTATACGGCAAAGGCATTTGCTCGTGTGCTCGAGCTGCTGCGAACCGCTCCGAGCGCGGAGACACGGGACACGCCTCGACCGCTGCGAATTCTGTACTGGCACACGCTTTCCGCAACGCCGCTTGCGCCACTCCTGCTATCGGCTCCAAGCGAGGGTGAGCTGCCGGTGGCCGTGCGACGCCTGCTGCGCTGAGCTAGGCCGCGACGACTACCCGCGCTCACTCCGTCGACGGTGGGCTACTCACGATTTTGCGCGGCAGCTGCGTTTGTGCGAGTGAGCCGTCGCTCGGCAGCGGTCCGTTCAGGAACCAGGTGCGCATCGCCCCCTTGCCCTTGACGATGATCTCACCGCGCGGCGTCAGGACGTACATGTCCTTCAGCAGCTGACGCGTCTCTTCGGTGACGTGAACGGCGCCGGGTTCACCGTGGGATTCCATGCGACTCGCGGTGTTCACGGTGTCACCCCAGACGTCGTAGATGAACTTGCGCTTGCCGATCACGCCGGCCACGACTGGCCCCGTGTGAATACCGATGCGGATGCTGAGCTCTTCGCCGAACTCGCGACTGAATTCGAGCGCGCGGCGCTGCATGCCGAGCGCCATTTCGGCGATCGTCTGTGCGTGATCGTATTCGTGGCTATGTAAGCCGCCAGCGACCATGTATGCGTCGCCGATGGTCTTGATCTTCTCCAGCTTGAGCTTGTCGGCCAAGTCATCGAAACTGGAGAACATGCGATTCAAGCGATCCACGAGCTCGACCGGAGTCACTCGCTCCGACATCTTCGTGAAGCCCACGATGTCCGCGAAGAGCACCGACACTCGCGGAAAGCCGTCGGCAATCGGCCGCTGACCGCGCTTCAGGCGCTCCGCGATACTCGCCGGCAGGACGTTGAGCAAGAGCTCTTCAGCCCGCGCCTTCTCTGCCGCCAAGGCGTGAACCTGTCGATCGATCAGGCGGCGCTGCAAGAAGCTCTGTCGCGCCTGCTGCTCCTGGCGGTAGGCGATCAGCGCGCCGAGTCCGCCGAGTGACAAGATCGTGCTTTCGACCGACAAACTGACGTGCACTGGGGAATGGGCGAACGAGCGATCCAAGAGCGCAAACATGAGCAACGTGAGCAACGTGTAGGCTAGCTGCGCGACCACGCAGAGCCGCGCCACGAACGGACCCAGGGTCACGAATGCGACCGCGAACGACGTATACAAGAAGTAGCCACTGCCGCCCGCGATCGCGCCGATGTAGAGCACGACGAAGCTCGCCGCGAGTCCGTAAATCACCATCATGAATTGCGAAAAACGCAGCAGATGGCGCGAGTTGAGCAGCCCAAACACCAACGCCGAGGCTGGCACGAACACGCCGAAGCGCACGGCCCAAGCCTGACTCCTGACCTGAGGGACGACCAGCGCATCGTGCGCCGCGAACGCCAGGAAGGTGAACGAGGCCAGCCCCACGCTGAAGCCCAAGAAGCGCTTGAGTGACTCGAGATCATCGAGGCGAAACGCTCGCTCGAGCGCCGGGTCGACGAATCTTCCGGTCCAGGAAAGCCGCGGCGGACTGCTATCCGCAGTTGACGCAGCAGAGCTCACCACAGGCACCGCCACATCGTACAGGGTTGTCCCCGCGGGTGCAGCAAGGCCAGTGTTCAAAGTTGCGGATCGCTGGCTTCGTAGCCAATTTCCAGCACGGTGAGCTCTTCGTTCGAGCGCGGCGTTTGCAGCGTGGCCACCTCGCCGACGCGCTTGCCCAAGAGCGCGCGCGCGAGCGGCGCCGAGAATGCGAGCAACCCCAGCGCGGCGTCGGCTTCGTCGACGCCCACGATGCGATACCGTGATTGTTCGCCCGATTCGTGACGCACACGCACCTCTGCGCCGAAGCGCACGCAATCGTGCGGCTGCGAGCGCGGATCGACGAGTTCGGCGCTCGCCAGCCGTGCCTGAAGGTCGAGCGCTCGCTGAACGAGCGCGTTCAGTCGCGCCAAGCGGTCCCCGCGGTCAGACGCCTCGAGTGCGCTGCGCTCTTGCTCGAGTGCAGCGTGCTCAACTTGTAATTGGCGCAAGCCTCGCGGTGTCACGTAGTTCGACGCGCCAGCCGGCAGCGGCGCACGCGGGACGACTAGCAGCTCGCCGCCTCTGTCGTCTTCCTTGGTGAACGCACGGCTCACGGGCTCTGTCGCTCGAGCAGCGGGTAACCCGTGACGTGAGCGTTCTCGCCAGCAACTGCCGTCATGAGCTCTTTCGCGACTCGCGTTCGGGTTCTTCGCTCGAGCCCTTCGCGAGTCCCGGTTGGATCGGTCGTGTCGCTCCTTCCCGCATGGCCGAAATGACCTCGGCCAGCTCGTCGGAGTCGAGCTGATTGCTCGGCAGCGTGAGCCGTTCGAGTTCGGGTTCGGTGCCGAAGTAGTGCACTGCGCAGCTAGCGTGAACCGTTCCGATCGAATTGAAACGCCCCTCCTCGAACATTTGCAGCGCCAGTCGCCAAGCGCCCTGCGCGATCAACTCTCGACAATGCCGGCAGCGCGCCCGGCCCGAAGAAGCTCGCTCAGCCCGCAAGATTCGGCTCAGGCGCGGCTGGGCCAAGCCGCCACGCGCCAGCGCCTCGAGCTCCGCAGACTCCTGCGGTGCAGCCTGGCCCTGTTCGAGAACGGGCAGCAGCGACTCCGGCCGGCAACACGCCGCGCAGCGCAGGTGGAACCAAAACAGGCTCTCGCCCTCGCCATAGGCGTTCGGCAGCGCCTCGCCAAATCGCTCTTCGCCCTTGGCAATCGCCTGGCCGCACACCCGGCACTTCGCGCGCCCACTCGAAGCCCGCTCAATCACGGAAGCCATGGCCAGATCTTGGCGGAGCCGCTCCCAAACCGTCAAGTTCCCGCCCCGAGCGGCACGATCCCAGCCGGATCCCCAGCCAGACACCGAACCGCCCCCGAGCCCGAAGTCGCAGGCCGAGCCGAACCAGGGGCCGAATTCGCCGAGTCCACGCGGCGAATCCGCGCCGAGTCCGAACCAGGGAAAGCCCGCGCCGGAAAGTCCGCGCCGAGTCCGAACCCGAACCCGCCGAGTCCGAACCAGGGAAAGGGGTCAGGGGCCAGGGGCCGGGGGGCCAGAGCGAGGGGCCAGGGCTGGGAAAACCTGGCCTCGTTTGGGATGTGCGGGCAGGCGTGGCTGCTTGGTCGAAGGCGCGGGTAAAATGGGCGACCTACTGACAATCAGTGATGGCATGCGCGCCCGTTTCATCGTGGCCACCAACCAGACCCGAAGCGAATGCTAGCCTCGTGACGATGACTGATGAGTTGCCCGCGGGCGCCCTGGAGATGGTCTTGCGCGGCCACGCGCGAGACGTGGACGGCTTTACCGTGTCACGGGTTATGCCGGCGCTGACGCGCAAGCACTTGGGACCGTTTTGCTTTTTCGATCACTTGGGACCGAGCGAGCTGGCGGTGGGGCGTGGCTTGGACGTGCGCCCGCACCCGCACATCGGTCTGGCGACGGTGACGTACGTGATCGAGGGCGAGATCGTCCATCGGGATAGTTTGGGTTTCGAGCAGGCGATCCGCCCTGGCGCGGTGAATTGGATGACTTCGGGGCGCGGCATTACCCATTCGGAGCGAACGTCACCCGAGTTGCGGCAGAGCGGCTCACGGCTGCATGTCGCTCAACTTTGGGTCGCGTTGCCTACGGCGTACGAAGAGATGGCGCCGGAATTTCACCATCATCCGGCCGATACGCTACCGGAGATCGACGTGGGCGGCGTGAAGGTGCGGCTCTTGGCCGGCAGCGCTTACGGCGCAATCTCGCCGGTTCGCATTTTTTCACCGTTGTTCTATGCCGAGGCGGAGCTGGCCCCTGGCGCGTCGCTCAGTTTGCCGGAGGGACACGAGCAACGCGGGGTGTACGTGTTGAGCGGCGCGCTTTCCTACGAGGATCAGCCAATCGCCGAGCGAGCGTTGGCCATCTTTCGGCCGGGCGGCACGCCATCTGTGCGTGCCGAAAGGGACACCCGGGTTCTGCTTCTGGGAGGCGAGCCGCCCGACGGGCCGCGCTACATTGAATGGAATTTCGTGTCGAGCTCGCTGGCGCGCATCGAGCAAGCCAAGCGCGATTGGCAGGCCGGCCGCTTCCCCAAGGTGCCTGGTGACGAACTCGAGTTCATTCCGCTACCCGAGAGGGCGTAGGACGGAGGCTACTTGCGCAGCAGGGCCAGCGCTTCGGTCCAGCGCAGGAGTTCATCGAGCATCGTTACCCCGGCTTTCTCGAGCGCCTCGGACCCCTTGAAAACACCGCTATCCATGAGCTGCGCGAAGAAGGTGATCGTCACGGCTTCTGGGATGCCGACCACCTTGAGTGTACCGAGCGGCTGCTTCAAGGCGTGCACCGAGCGCATGCCGCCCGAGATGCCGCCGTAGCTAACAAAGCCCGCGGCTTTGTAGGCCCACTCGTGAAACAGGTAATCAATCGCGTTGAGCAACGCCGGTGCGACGCTGAAGTTGTATTCAGGTGTGACGAACACGAATGCATCGGAGCCCTTGACGATCTCGCTCCAGGCTTTGGTGTGTTCGTGGACGTATTCGGCTAGCCGCGGATGTTTGGGCTCATCGAGCAACGGCAAGTTGAGGTCCTTGAGATCGACCAACGCGACTTCGAACTTGCCGTGACGCTTAGCCACTTCGAGAAACCACTGTCCGACCGGCAGACCAACGCGACCGGGGCGGGTGCTACCAATAACAACGCTCAGTTTGGGCATACCCGGGTACTACCACCGGATCCGTTTGGGCACGTCCGGCGACTACCGCCGTTTCCGTTAACTCTTTATGTATAGGCGATTTTCCCGCGAAGCAGCACTCTGAATTCCAGTCGGGTTGACAGCCCGGTCAGAGTGACCAATTTGCTCGCCGTAACCCGGGAAGAAACCATGAGCGAAGCTACGACCCATTCCTTCAAGGCCGAGGTCAGCCAGGTGCTGCACCTCGTAGTCAACTCTCTGTACAGCCACAAAGAGGTGTTTCTGCGCGAGCTGGTGTCCAACGCCTCGGATGCGCTCGACAAGCGCCGCTTCGAGGCGGTCACCCATCCAGAAATGGCCGCAAGTGGTGATCTCAAGATCCAGATCAGCGTGGATTCGGCCGCATCGACCTTGACCATCTCGGACAACGGGATCGGCATGAATGCAACCGAATTGGAGCAGAACCTAGGGACTATCGCGCGCTCAGGAACGCGCGAATTTTTGAGTAAAGTGGCCAAGGCGCGCGAAGCGAGCGAGCAGGGGCTGCAGCTGATCGGTCAGTTCGGTGTAGGATTTTACAGCGCGTATCTAGTGGCCGATCGCGTGGACGTGATCACGCGCCGCGCGGGCGAAGAGGCCGCCCAGCGCTGGAGCTCGGACGCGCACGAATCGTTCACGATCGAACCTGATACTCGCGCTGAGGCGGGCACCACGCTCGTGCTTCACATCAAAGACGAGCAAAAGGAGTTCTTGAACGCGAGCCGACTACGCGAGCTGATTCGGCGCTATTCCGACTATATCGGTCATCCGATCGAGATCGCAGTGCCGGCAAAAGAAGCTGGCGGAGAGCCAAGCTTCGAGCGGATCAATCAGGCCAGCGCGCTCTGGCAACGCTCTGCGAGCGACGTCACGGAGGAGCAGTACACCGAGTTCTATCGGCATTTGACTCATGATTTCGAGGCGCCATTGGCGCACCGCCATTTCAAGGTCGAAGGTACGCAGGAGTTCGCTGGGCTCTTGTTCTTGCCCAAGCGAGCGCCCTTCGATCTCTACGATCCGGCCGCGAAGCATGGCATTCGCCTGCACGTACGACGCGTATTCGTGATGGACGACTGCGCCGAGCTCTTGCCGAACTTCCTGCGCTTCGTGCGCGGCGTCATCGATAGCGAAGATTTGCCGCTCAACGTGTCACGAGAGATCCTGCAAGACTCCAAGCTCGTGCGCGTGATCAGAAAGCAGGTCGTGAATCACACGCTTTCAATGATCGAAGAATTGGCCGGCAAGGACACGGAAGTGTTCGCCAAATTCTGGGCGGACTTCGGCGCGGTCATCAAGGAGGGCATCCACTTCGAGAGCGAGCACCGCGACCGCATTGCCAAGATTGTGCGCTACGAGTCTTCGACTCAGCCCGGTCTGACCAGCCTCGGCGAGTACGTTTCGCGCATGAAAGACGGACAGAAAGCGATCTACTACGCAACCGGCACGTCTCGCGCGCTACTCGACTCGAGTCCACATCTCGAAACTCTGAAAAAACGCGACTACGAAGTCCTGTTCATGACGGACGGCGTCGACCCATTCGCCGTCACCAGCCTGAGCGAATTCGACGGGAAACCGTTGGTCTCGGCCATGGACGAGAACTTGAACCTCGGCGAGGAAGAACTGACCGAAGAGCAGCGCGCCACCGAAGCGGAACAGAAGAAGCAAGCCGAGCCGCTCGTGGAGCGCTTCAAGAGCGTGCTCGCCAACAAGGTCGGGGAAGTGCGGCTATCCACTCGTCTTACGGACTCGCCTGTTTGTCTCGTGATCCCGGACGGCGGCATGGCCCCCCACATCGAGCGCCTCATGATGGCCCGCCAGATGGGCATCCCCCCCCAAAAACGCATTTTGGAGCTCAACCCGGGTCACCCCCTAATCCAGAACCTGGAACGCCGTGACCGAGAGGAACCCGGCAATGTTGCCGCTTGGATCGAGCTTTTGTACGACCAAGCACTGATCGCAGAAGGCTCTCCACTCGATAATCCAGCCGCCTTCGCGCAGCGGCTAACGACACTCCTCACCAGCGCTAGCGCCTCCGGCTAGAACGTCCGACGCGAATCGCCGTTTTGAGCTGCACCATTTCGGCGCACCGGGACGTGTGAGTCGAAAATGGTGAGCACGAGAGGGGCGTGCTCACATTTCGACCCGCGCAGCGCGCACGATCGCCGATGGCGAATAACCGCGGTGAGAATGATGTGCTGACGTGAACAGAACGCTAGCCAGGGCGAGCTTCGCACGTCACGTGCGCGTAGATTCTCAGCGCGTAGGTACCGGCTGGAAACTTTGCGTCCCGGTTTCCGTGTCGCCATTCGTTCCACGCTGCGCGGTAGGCGCAATAGAACTCGCACATCCTTCGGATCGCGGCGACTCGTTCAATGCTCGACTTAGCAGCGATGCGAGGACTCGGATTGCGTCTCGGTGCTTTGGTTTTCGGGCTCGCGTCGAAGCTTTGACGCAGAACTGACTCTCGGCCGAGGAACGACGCACCGCTCCGCGCCATCTCTTCACGAGCAACGCGGACTTTCGCCGCAACTTGATCGCGCAGGCGAGCATAGAGCTCAACGTCACTGAGCGAAGCCAAAATTTGCGGGCGTACGAATGTAACCGTTCCGGAATGGACGCCTTCGCGGGACTACGCGGACCTGCGATTGTCGCGGGCGATGGCCAAGCGAGATGCTGAGTCGTGGGCAGCGATTGTCGCGGAAGCTGAGACGTCGGGGGTGTCG
>Ga0247760_1000076_pt1 | contig 91698 bp, 58 predicted proteins | sample UWRJL171409R4_FD_179936 | JGI IMG/M metagenome (GOLD analysis project Ga0247760, IMG submission 179936) | Plant litter microbial communities from Arlington Agricultural Research Station in Wisconsin, United States - UWRJ-L171-409R-4 | ecosystem: Environmental > Terrestrial > Plant litter >...
CAGTGTGGCTGGATCCACGCAGCCGCTCCGCGGCTGCATCCGTGGATCTGCACAGCCAAGAACGCCAGACTCCACTGCCAACCTCGTATTCAGTCAGCCAACCTCGCTTCGCAGAAGCGAGTGTGGCTAATGCACTCCGTGCACTGGCCACTCTCACGGCTATAATAACACGGCTTCTACTCTCGAAGATAGAAATAATTAATCACCTTCAACACACACTGCTTTCCAATGCCTTAACCCCTTTTGTATTTCAACATTAACAGTTATATTAAGCGCTATTGTAATTTCAGAGTTAGAGTCACCTTACTAACCGAGTTAACTAACCTTAACGTTAAAAGCTATCTTATTAACAGTCGCGCTTCTACCTATTGCCTTATAGATGCCCTTTAAGCCTTAACACTACGTTAGATTAAGAAATAGGAGGATAAGTAAGCTAGCAAGAGCGTAAGGATATGCCTTAAATACCTTAGGCGTAAGTATCTTAGTTCTTTACTAATAAGAGTATCACATAAAGCCTTAAAGTTAATTAATCATAAGTATCGGTATGTAAAGGTAACGTTTATTATAAAGACTTAGCTAGCTAAGCTCCTAAACCCCTGTTAGCTAGAGTGTACAGTATCCTTACAGTACGTTATTCTGCTGTTATATAATTTACTTACAGTTTGTTAATAAGAAGCGGATTTGCCTTTAAAGCGTTTTACCTTACTAGCACTTTATACCTAGTCTTATAAGTAACTACTATCTTTATTATTAGCGTTTCTAACAGTATTAGGATAAGGAGGACCCTTACCTACAGATCTGTAATCCTAAGGTAGCTAAATGTCACGGGGCTAAGGCCCCATAGTGGGTCTAGGCTGAGAGCCTAGACCACCGCTCTTATAAAGGTGGGTCTCCACCTATATAGCTACGCTCCGCGCAGCTCCTATATCTACTCTTAATCTTCTTCTTTATAGAAATTATAATTAATTTAATTATTAAGTAACAGTGTCCACCTTACTTAGCCCCTTATATCTAGTTTTTATTAAAACCACTAGATTAGATAGATTATAACACATAGTAAAGGGACCCCTTTATTAGGAGCGCCTATAACGAAATGGTAGATAACTACTCCCTTATAAGGACAGAAGGAATTTCGCTAAAAGCTTACATTTAGTTTATAAAGGAAGACTTTAGCTGACAGCTTACAGCTCTTAGGGAAATGGCACAAGCCGAATCCCACGTTAAAGGGGCAGTGGAGTAAAAGCTCGCCACAGCTAAGTTAGCAGCCCTTTAAACAGAAATAGCTACTAGAAGATAAGAACTTAAGCTCTTCACACTAACCTCCAGGACCTCCTTAGTCACTAGAGCCCTAAACACACTAATTTCCAGTTTTTAGGAAGCAGGCCCTATTTATTAAAGTACTAGACCCACTCCCTAAGGGGTAGCACTAACTATCCGGATAACCACACTAACTGCCCTTATAGGCCTAACCAATATAGGAGCCTCCGGCTTTAACTAGCCCCCTTAAATACAAAGACCCTTAATAAGGGCCTTATAACTTGCTTTTAAGGCGCTAGCTCTTAATAAATACTATTAAAAACTATTAAGCTAGTTAAAATAAGATAGTAAGGATAACGCTACTTTTACATCTTACCTTTATTAACTTTAATAAAAAGTGGAAATTAAAAGCCTTATAAGGGTGGACTTACTTAATAGAAACGCTGTTATTACATATATAATTATTAATAACCTTTTAAACTTACGGCGCTACTTAGTAAAGGATTATTAAAGGCTTAAAGCTCCATTTTATAAGGATCTTATTAACTATATTAAAGCTACGTTTAATAATACCACTATAGCCCTGGAGAAGGTATGTAATAAACTTATTACTATATATTAAGGAGAGGGCCAGACCTTCCACAGCTTTGTATAACTTTAAACTACTCTCTTAGTAAAGGCTAACGGTAATAACTGGAATAATAAAGCTAAAGTGGCGTAGTTTACCAGTTACCTCTTAAAAGAACTCTTAAGGGAGCTAATTATAGTAACCCCATTTATAAAACTAAGGCCGTTAATTTAAAAATACTCCCTTATAATAGTATAATAGGAATGTATTAAGGCCTTTAAATTACTAGTCTGTAAGTATAAGGGAGGCTTAAAGATTATTAAAGTTAACTATTATTAAATAACTTATTAATACTCTATTATATAAATAAAAGCACCGCCCACTTAACCATATATAAATACTAACATGGATATTATTATATCCTTTATTAAGTTTTAAAACGATAAGAACCACTTTAATAACCACAGATAACACAGCCTTACAGGAATTTTTATAAAGCTTAAAATCACAGCTCCCTAAGTAAAATGGGTAATTATAATAAAGCGAGAAGAGCGTAAGACCAGCGGCCGCTATATTTACTGCAGAGGGTTTAGTTATAAACTTACGGCTTACCTTTATAAACCAGTAGTGCGCTTAAAGGAACTAGCTGTTAATAAGGTCTCCTTTACCCCACAGCTAAAGGATAGAGTTAGAGATAAGGAATTAAAGGATAACGTTATCTCCACTCTGGGAAACGCATAGCTTTAAACTAAAGACAGGGTCTAGAGTTAGAAGAACTGGCAGTTAGGCAGGTAAAGATTTTTATAAAGAACAGTTATACAATAAGCCTACCCACACTTATTCCAGTTATAATTAGACCTAATAATCTTTACCAAGCCCTTATTAATAAGGGTTATCTTTATTACTTTATAATTAGTGAAAAGGTAGTGAATAAATTAAACCTTACCGTTATCCCTATAACGCCACACTTAGTAAAAGGGGTGGTTAAAGTCATAGTTACAGTGGTGACATAAGGGATCACGTATTTCTTTATTAAAGTAGCTAGTTAAATATAGCTAATTTATATATACGTTATTCCTAAACTTAATAACTTAATAATCTTAGGAAAACTGTAAATGGAGTAATATAAAGTGAAATCTAACCTAGTTAAAAAGAGGCTTTAGATTAACTCCACGTGCTAATACGTATAGTATTAAGTTAACATCACCTATACACTGCAATTAGAAAAGCTACACTTTATGGTAAAAGTAATAACTGTAACTTAGAAAGGCTATATAAAGAAGTTACTCCGCTCCCAGGGAGGTAAGGCACTTAAAACCTTAATATTAAACTGGTGCAGTGATGCAATAGGGAAGAAACTATAAGGAGAACCACACTTATAGAACGCATATAGTCGGCCTGAAAGGCCAACTCCCAGACTACTGGTCCTCCGATCGGAGGGACATAAATGCAACTGACGTAGAAAAACAGATACATACCTAGTATGGAACAAAATCTAATATGTAATGGTGCCTAGCATGAAACGGAGCCTAGCATGGAATAATAAAGGAAACGTAACCGTGGATTAGGTTATCTTCCTTCGATTAAAGGGCTAGAATGTCACTGGGCTTTTAATGAGAGGTCTTCGTAGTGAAAATCGTCGGAATGATAATTGTTAAAAGAAGCGCGGTTTAAAGAACCGCGCTGTGCGGCCCCTTTTTAACGGTAGCACGCGCTAGAGAACGCATCGCTATATACATAAGCAGCTACAGTAATATTACATACAGAGCCTAAAAAGAACGACAGGGTCAGCCTGAACAAACGCCCCGAGTTATTATATAGTGGAACTTTAAAATATATTATAAGGGATTTACCCTTATTTCTACATAGACCTCCTTTATAGGGCTAGAGGAGACCCCCTCCCCGGCTAGATATAAGCGGACCCTTAACTACTAATAATTACATTAAGTATATATAATATTAATAAAATCCACTATATAAGAACTTATAAGATAAAATAAGGCTTACAGCGTAAAGCCCTTATTAAATGGATTAATTATACTATACCTATATAGGAGCCTATAACTAATATTAAAGGCACCGTCACCTTACAGAAGTATAAGGAACTTTACAGCCTTATAATAATAAAGGATAAGTTAAGGGAATAGTTTATAGGCTGGGAGAAGAAGGTGTAAAAACAGCCAGAAAGCGGTAAAGCTATAGTTAAATTAATTTCAGCCTTAAAAGGCACTTATAATAATACGTTTATAGGGGGGCGGAGAGCCCCCTTAATAAGACAGGCAGTTAATAAACTATTAATAAAATAAAAAAGTAAAGAACACTATTAAATTCCTCTTTACTTAAAGTGTTATAAGCCTCCTTAAGGCTTAAGAGCCTTACTAAAATGGCAGTGAAGGCCTTTATATTAATAAAAGTGGGAGTAGGGACTATAAGAGCAGGTAGGGCTGGGGGAGCGGAAGATAGTAACGGTAATAGTATAACTATTAACGGCTCTCTAAAGAGAACTAGGTCCAGGGAGCTTATAGCACATATAAGAGTTAATTGTATTTAAGAAACCACTTTTATAAAAGGGGACTTGTAAGACAGGGTACACCTAGTGTTTAGTAAGCTAGCAAAACCTATTTATTACCACTATAGTAGTAGTGAAATTTACCTAAGGGGCACCTTCCTTAAAGCAGCCAGCTATAATCTAAATAGTGTGGTAATATAGTAACACCTTTAAGGCAGCACCCTTATAAAAGTGCTAATCTATAACGTAACGGAAGCACACGCTGCTTTTAAGTCTAGAATAAACTTTATAAAGGAAGTCTAATCCCATATAACGGATGTAAGGTACTGGGTTTATATTAAGGGGCTATATAATAGCAGTTAATTAAACTCCGTCTTTTAAAAAATAAAGATAACACTTACAGGATACTTAATAATAAGGTGTAAATACACTTAAGTAAGAGCACCTAATACATAAAAGTAATAAAGAGTCTTTACAATTATAGACTTATCATCTAACTTTAAAAATTCAGTATATAATAAGGGGGACGGGGGAGGGAAGAGCTCCACCTTAAAAAGAACGGCCTCCTCCTTAAAAAAGGTGGGGGGAGGTAGTAACAGGGTAAACGATATATTAGTAAAAACGTCTTTTTACATTATAATAATTAGTATAATAATTACTAGTTTACTAAAACGCCTATTTATAAGAGTAACGGCCGAAGCCGATAAGTCCGCACTTATAGTAGTGGGAGGGAGGGGCAAGGGGGTAAATCCTTAAGTGCGCTTTAAGGAGCGTATAGAGCTAGTAGGTAAAGCGGCGGCGTAGCGAGCAGAAGTAACTAGAGTTACGGTAGCGGAGTTTATACTTTTTAAATAATTAACTGGTAACTTTACTTGTTAATAAGCAGTTTAATTAGTAAGGAACACTGCACGGAATCCTTAAAAACGGGGGGGATTACTTACGTTAGGTAACGGCTAAAGAAGAAGAAAAGAAGAAGAAAAATAATAAAGGTAGTTACGTAAAAAAATTATTATCTACTAGTGGATTATACGCACCCACGCGCACACGTGTGAGAACACGGGCCTAATGGGGCTCTAATAGAGGGGTGATGTTACGGAGCTAAGGCTCTAAAGTGGGTCTGGGCTGAGAGCTCAGACCACCGCTCTTATAAAGGCAGGTCTCCACCTATATAGCTGCGCTCCGCGCAGCTCCTATATCTACTCTTAATCTTCTTCTTTATAAAAACTATAATCGATTCAGTCACTAAGTAACAGTGTCTACCTTACTTAGCCCCTTACATTAAAAAGCAGTAAAGAAGACTACGTAATAATTACGTTATAATACCCCTTAAGTTTACAGTTACACAGACTATATCACAGACATTACAAACATTACAGACATTACGAAAGGTTACCCTTAAGGCTTTACGGAAATAGAAACAGAGAAAGACCTATCCTAGGCCTTTACAAGGTAACTTAGCGTGTACTTAACCTGATATACGTTATTAGCTGTTAGCTTAAGAGGTTATACATTCTCTAAGCCTTAAGAGAGAGCCTTACCGTTAACTAAGAGCACACTGTCGTTATAAGGTAACCCCTAAGCCTCAGCCTCAGCTAAAGCCTTAACCAGAACCAGAGGTTAAGCCTAAGGCTGAGCGTGGCCGAAGGATTATTCTAATTAGTAATCTACGCCTAAACCGACACCCTTCGTTAATGATAACTAAGAAGTTGAGAAAGCGGGTTGCCGTGGGTAGCTCCACCAACGAACAGGTGGGAGAATTAGGTTTAAGCCCTGAGAGGCCCGCGAAGAGGACTAGGAGCGGTCGTACGGTAAAACCAACAGTGAAGGTATTAGGCGCGAAATAAGGCCTTTTGCCGCGTTAGCTATATTAATACTAGTTAATCTCTAGCCTTCTGGCCTTGCGGTACGCCGAGGGCACTGAACAAGGTGTTATGAAATATGTAGATTATTATTTATTATTTAGAATAAGTGTAGATCGCTACCAAAAAAGATGTCACGTTTGTTTTACAATGCTGGGAACCGTTAAGGTGCGTGGAAGACACTGTATGGTTTTTTGACCCATACAAAACCCTAACCCTCTAGGGGGGGGTGCCCGACTAAGAAAAACAGGGTGCCCGACTAATAGATGCCTACACAATAGGCACTTTGCCAATTCCAGCATTACGCACTTAGTTTTTTCAAAAGCCTGTCCATCTCGTCGTGTTCCTTGTCTACAAAGAACAGAAACCTGCCATCGACCATACCACTAATCACCCTCCCTAGTATGGATCTTGATAATTTGCCTCTCTATCCATCTCATCGACCCTTTCTTCCACAATGCACTTAACATGATCCAACATGCACCAACCCCCCTTCGGAAATGCCTTCCTTCCCCGGCTGTTGATGCGCCGGCCTCGTCGCAGAACTGACCTTTAAACTAGATGAATCTCTCCCAATTCCAGCTTCCTGAGACATACGACTCTTTGTTTCATAAAAATTAGAACCCCCAACCGACGATAAGTGTTATCGTTATGGGTACCCGCAGGGATTCTTTGAACAACAAGGCCAAAACATGTAGAAGAGGGATAGAAGCGGCTTCCCTGCCGCCTCGCTTCGCCAATGTGTAAATAGCGAATCATCGGGCTAGGGTCATCCTCGAGGCAGCTCTCAAATCTCGGATCAATGAAGAACAGTACGTCTCTGGGATGGTCAATGGCGTCTTTGTCACAGGCCAGGCCGACAATGAAATCAGTGCAGTCTCCGAGCAGGCCTTGGACCGTGAGTTGCCCGTCCGTGACCCATCCAAAGGGATTGCCCGTAGTAAGGTTGACCCGGGAATGGACAAGGCGGAAATCTTTAGACCTGAGCCAGGTTGACACCTCCCGTCCAAGTGCATGTAAGATATCCGAAAATGTGACGGCAGCGCCGTTAGCAGGGGATATAGAGGACCACGACCATGTCGGCGCGGTGGGCAATGCTGGATATCTCGTCATGGTTGACTGAAACCCGAGTCCCGCCGCCGAAAGAACCCGATTTTGTACGTCCTCCGGATAGACGACTCTGAACAGCAGACCTTCGGGCAGCGCAGCCTCCCACATTCCAGCCAAATATCTGCCAAGTTCTGGCCGTGCGAAGCTGGCCGCCAACCCCGACAGGGCTGGCAGACGGTCTTTTTCGTAGGTCAGTTCGAGTTGCAGGTACTCCGATACCAGATCGAGCCAGATCCAGACTAGCTCAGAGGAACTCTCTGGCTGCAGCATGGCCCAGGCAATGGAAGACTTGAGCCACGCCCGTGACGGCAGTACCCTTGGTGCAGTGCCAGGAGTTAGACGGGTTTCCTTTCTGGGTTGTGCATGCGGGCCTTTCGCTTTTCTAACGGGATAACGCCTTGGAAAGCTGCGCGGATCCGTGTCCAACTGTCCACACTCACACCGCATGTCCGTCTTACACTCCCATACCATCTCTTCGGCGTGGAAGTGAAGTGTTCGGGGTGCCAGCAGCCTTTCTTGAAATGACCATGCGCGGGTGAGGAGCGGAGAATCGACAGCGTGTTGCTGTGCATTGTCCCCGTTAAGAAAACGATCATGTGCAACATGTAGTCTATGTCGCACGAAGGCGGCTGGAGTTGAGGTTGGAAAGGGGTTCTGCTCAGCTGCCCCGGATGAGGCGCTTCTGATAATCGGCTGTGATGCGATTCGGGGGTTGATGGTATACCGGCTGTCCGCGGATTGGAACTGCGTCCATCTTTCGGTAAACAAAGTGGCCTTGTTATCAGGGCCCAATGTTGCAGCAACGGTAAGAAACGAGTTCTCGTAAACTTCAGCCATCGATGCTGCCTCCTTGTCCCAATCCGCCTCGTCGTCTTGCAGAATACAAAGAGAGTCGATCCACAAGTAGCGCACTCCAAGTGCCCAGGAAAGCTTGATGGCGTCCCGAAACGTCTGAGGAATATCCTGCCAAGGAATCCCCTTCAACCGGTCAGCCAGCAAGGTAGTTGTGGTAAGGAGCGTTGATCCTCCTCCGGCATTCGCCCCCCACCGGTAGCTAAGGGCGATGTACTGCCCCCGTTCGCCGCCCGAGACCTTCAGCTTCATGGTCGATGTGTCTTGCACTCTGGGGTCTCCCAGATCGAGGATGCGTGTTGGAAGCTGAGGATTTTCCACCACCGTGCAGACCATGTGGAATTCAGCACATTGTCGGATCCACGTCTGCGTGAGCTCGGCTACCCATGGTATTTCTAGGCGGCACGGAAGGTTTCGAGAAACCAATCGCGCAGGAGGATTCCCCAGGGCGTTGGGTAGCGTGTCGGGCAACTTGTCGGCATCCTGGAATAGATCAAGCGGAACAATCATCCTGGGCGCATCGCTATTCAGAAAGTCGTAACAAAGGCTGACTTGGACGAAACTGTGATATGAGACAGCGACTGCTGTCAGCTCGGCCTTGTTTCCGCCGAGGCCGGCTTTCCCGAGCTCAGCGCCAACGGCTGGAGCAAAAGATGTAACGGCGTCTCGAATAAGTGAACATGTTGTGCAGGTTCCATCTTCAGCGGTAACATGGAGATTGCGGAGTGGGATCTCGTGGCTCTCCTTCCTCAAGGGCGACGACCATCCTTCCAGGCGGCAGGTATAGCAACGACCACCGCCTGCTTCGGTCCTGGACATGGAAGTGGTCCAGTCTTGGTCGATTGCGGCGGCTGTAGGTACAGTTTGTGAATTGATTCCGGGTGTCGAGTCCCTTATCCTTTGTCGGGAAGATATCTGAGAGATATAGGTAGATGCCCAGGGTTGACGTCTAGCCCTCAGCTCTCAGCTCTCAGACACCATCGAGGAATTTTGTGTTGCAGTCGTGGTCGGTCGCCTGGACGAACACAGCTGGGGAACTGATGAGGGGCTTCCAATCCCCTGTGGGGCGGGGGCCGAAGCCGACCCCTGAAAACAACTTCCCCAAAAACCCCGCTTTCTTGGCATACTAGCCACTCACAGTCAAACCCCCGTTTAAGCTGGCAACCAACAGCCTGGGCAATTCAGACGGACGGATTGGTTGCGCTCGACATAGTCTAACGTCTACAATCCACCTCATGTTGAGTTTGGTTGAGACACCTCCTAGATTCAGTCGCGGGGGTGTAGAAAATCCTCCAACTGATGACATCACTGCCTTACCGGTCAGTCACAGCGGGATGGAGGCAACCCGACCTGTTTGCCCCCTCACCCCGAGCTCGTCGAACTTTACGCGCCTCCGTACGACCTGCTCGGCAAGACCGCCGACAAGCTCCTCCCCCGGCCGCCCGTAAAGAGCTTCGCCGTCATCAGTAATGACCGACCCGCAATTACCAATCATCGAGAACAAACCCCATGGCTATGTAACACAAGCTGCTTCGTGAACTTTTCTGAACATCGCGTAAGTACGTGGACGCTGTCCTGAAGGAAGAGCTCTTTTTTAAGCGGCAGGTCTTGAGGATGCGTCCGAGGATGATGCCGGTACCGGCTCCGGCAGGAACTCGACGGATCCCTGGTGCAACATCTCCTCAACCGCTGCCCTATCGACCACCTTACCCGCTACCCGCCCTTCCTGTCGACCATGAAATTGATTAAACGCGAGTGCAGCCTCCCCCCTGAAAAGCTGGCGGCCGCCTTAGGAGCCTACGACTGCGAAGAGGGGTCGAAAACAACCACATCAGCCCCCTTCATCTCAGCCTGGACCGACCTCATCAGCTTCGTCGTTTCCCAACACCCCACCACCCTCGACACCCTCCTGCACGCGTACATCATCGCCCGAGCCACTCACTCCCACCCGCTAAACAGTGGCAGCAAACGCTCTTAAATCGGTCCTCTGGTGTGTGCCACAGTACGCACGCTGACCTCAGCAGGGGCTAACATCAACGCCCGCACCGGCGAGTCTGGAGCCACGGCGTTATTCACGCTGTGCGAGAATTACGCTAAGACAGAGTCGTTGTATCGGCGTCAACCAGACCTGTCTCCCTATACGAGTCTGAAGCCCGTCTACCCGATGCGTCTGGGCTGGTCGAGAGTGGAGTTTTTGGAGTTTCTGGTCCGAGAGGCGGGAGCAGAACTGGGGCTGGGGGCGAGATACAGGATGAGAGGCTGGGCCGTTTGTACGCCGGTTGAGGTCCTCGCGGAAGTGGACGAGGCGGGAATGTGGTGAGATGAGGAAAGGCTGATGGTGGAGAGGCTGTATCGAGTGTTAGGGGGGGATCGGGTGCAAGTGGTGAGGAGCTAGTGGCGGATTAGAATACTGCTTAGTGCTGCAGAAGACTTAGCGTGGTTATTTAAGACGAATTGTGATTTATAGAATGTCCAGTTTCACTGTGGTTGTGAGCTGGTAGCCCTGAACTGGGGTGAGAGGGGACGGGCTGTGGCTGATTCCTGTCCTGCTTTTCGTGAAATTAACGGCAAGTTCGCTATTAAAGTAGACGTAAGGATGCGGCTGGACAAACTCTCGAATGTAGATATATCGCTGAGATTTAGTGAATAAGGGGCCGAGGCCTCTTTGGCGATGGCACGATGCATATGCAGACCATTTTAAACGCCCCGTTCGTTGATAATGCAGTTGATAGTAGTTGGTGGGCAATCTATGCCCACTTATCCAAGAACCCAACCCTTTATGCTAGATATGTTCCGACTTCTTTAGGCCGCTGTTTACTTTCCAAGAACGATTGGGCGTTCCGTGTCCTCTGTCGATTCATGTCCCTCCAGTAAGCTCTACTGACACAGTCCGATAAGTAATTTCTCTACTTTCGACGTGGAAGAGGTTCGGGCCATGTGTTCCTTTAGTGTCTTTCCGTAAATGTCTTTGGCGTCTATATCCGCGCCGTTTTGTATGAGTAACCTAATTGAGGTTAAATCTCTCTTCTCGAAGGCTCGGTGAAGAGGAGTGTTGTGGTTGGTGTCCTCGGTGTTCATATCGGCGCCCCTCTCTAATAGCAGCTGCGTAATATCATTCTGCATCTAATTAACGGCTCTGAACAGCTGTGTGCACCCATAGTGATCTCTCTGATGTATATCGGCGCCATGCTTAAGGAGAAAATTAACAATCTTAAGGTTCCCTCGCGCGGCTGTAAGATAGAGAGCACCCTCACCCCCCGTGATGAAGTAGTTGATGACAGTTGCGGCACCCAGAGCCAGTAGCCGCCTGGTGATTGTCTCATGTTCCCGTCATATGGCTTTGCGCAAGGGCGTTTCATTGTCCCCCTCTGTTGTAAGAAGGTCGGCGCCATTCTCGACTAATAGTGCCACGATTTTCTTATGTCCACTCTGGGCAGTGTAAAGGTGTGTATCCCTAATCTGTTCTTGCATTAATGCTAATAAATCGAGCTCCGTCATCGTTGGTTATGGCGTTGTATCCCCACTGCTTCCTTGGTCTCTTCTTTGGATTCCGAGCCTTAAGATTTATCGATTTCAGTAGCTGGAATGCTCTAAAAGACGACGTAATATGAGTTAAAGTGGTTCTAGTGTCTGGACAGCGTTCCGATCTGGGGTCCAGTGTTTCGTAAAGATTCGTCTATAGCCGAGGCAGACCCCTGCATGGTCCGCTGAGTAGTGATAGAAGATTGCGTGCTAGATCATGGTCGTCCGCCTGGCCTATGTGCTTCGGCCAAGACATTGCGTACTTTAAGAGTGGGAAACCACATTCTAACGAGTCGAGCTGTATTGGGGTGTGGAGGTAACTGATCTTCTCTATTATTAAAGTACTTGATAGACGCTCTGTAAAGTCGGTAGTGTGCCTGGGCTTGTACTCTTTTACGAGAGATCTACGTGGTAGTGTCGCTGTTTACCATCGTAAGACCTATATCCTTATCTAGTACTAACGCTCTTTCCCTTAACTGTTAACATGTTCGTGCTCGCCTTTACACTCGGCTTAATAAAATGCACCGTACTATCCTCTAGCAACACTGTATTCGCTGACATGGATGCGTTTTTAGACACTCCTAATGCCGTAGATAAAGACGTCCTTGGAATGGACGGCCTGTACACCCCATGCGTGGTCGCACGTTCCGGAGGTGTCGCCTGTGCAGGTCTTGAGGTCTGGATACAGGCAGAGATGGCTTTGAAGGGCTCTGTGGCAATGGGGTTGCCTTAGGAGTACGGCGGTTTCGGTCTGGATTAGGGCGAGGTAGATGTTGGAGGTATTCTAAGATTAGTAGTTCAGAGGACGGAGTCCTCCGAGGCAGTGGCCCAGCCCCAGGCGGGCCCTTTGCCCTCGATGGCGCCGGAAGGAGCGGCTAAACTAGCGTCCCCAGAGTCCTTAATTTAGTGGTGGAGTTCTCCTTATCAGCCACACTACGGAATTGGCTTTACTTAATAGGTTGTGCTTTGCATCGCTCCCTTGAGCTTATCTGACAGGTAGATGCTAAGATTGTAGCGGCAGGGCCTTTGGTATAAGTTAAAGGCTCTCGCCCAGGTTAAAGCAGTTTGTGCAAGTGGTTAATGTATGGCGAGAGCGCAGATGGCCGGTTGATATGGTTTTGCCTGTCCGATCTATGCATGCGAAGTACTGCCTGGAAATTTTTGCGTACTGTTCTCAGCTTTAAAACGTCACTGACCAGATTGAACACACATTGTGGGATCCCTTCTGTAATGAGAGCGGACATCTCGAACAAGGTATGCTAAAGCATCAGAGCAGGTGTACAGGACTAACGTTTTGGGTTTGGTGCAGCCCTTTCGATCATCAGATGGATCGCCAGTCGGCAGCTAAGAGTCTTTGCTGCTGAACTTGGGCGATTTCGCAGCTGAGGAGATATTAAGTAGTTACGAGTCTGTTTCACTTCCTATATCGCTTTGGCGACTTGCGGACCTTCTTGCTTAAGCCGAGGAAATGTGTTAAGCTTGAGAGCCGGAAAGCGGGTCACGCGGTATTAAGTTAAGACGACGGACGAGGAAGCGTAAGCTATTATTTAGTCCAGCTGATGAACTCAGGTCAGAAGATGAAGCGGAGTACCGTAGAAGAGAAAAATGATGCCGCGGAGCGCGCTGTGGCGGATAACAGGCAGTACACGACTCTAAAATCGACACCATGAATTTCCCTTTCCTTCTTCGGAACTGAGCGGTTGCCGCCTTGGCCTGAGCCAGGCTGAGCTAGACTGAGCGAGAGGGTCGCAGTTCTGGGCTGTGTTAATATAACTTTTTTAGTATGTCAATACTTCAAATTCTTTGTGTGACGCGCTTATAAGCGCTGGATTGTCACACGAATCCTCCTATCCCTGAATAGCCTCCATACCAGCGATCGGACCGATCGCTGGAATCCCATTTGAATTACTGCGCGGTCGGAGCGATCGCTGGAATTCTATTGAATTACTGCGCGGTCCGTTCCAGGCCACAACAACGGAGGAATGGAGCTACCGCGTTGTACGCAGTATTTAGAGTAGCTGTTGGAAGCCCTCGGCTTCCAACGTTAGAAGCAGAATGAACACACCCGTTTTTTCCCATGACAGAGCCTTCGATCCACAGCGTGTCACATAGATCGATTGTATCTATCCTTGCTGCTTCGAAGCATAGCTTCTCGCTGTGTTTGCCGGCTGCTCGTCCTTCTTCGCTTGCAGGCCTGCGCGCCGCGCCTCCTAAGCGCGGCCCTCGGCGGCTGTGTATAGGTCGTCAGCCATGGTGGTGGTGGTGATGGTTGGTGGTGATGATGGTTGGTAGTAGTAATGAGTGGTGGTGACGTCGGCGCGCGCGCTACAGCGCGTTACGTTATAATTTAGTGGGTGGTAGGGGGGTCACGCGTTCGGAAATACAGGGGGTCTTGATAAGCGGAAAATTGCTTATCCGCCACGACTTATTGGCCGGCGCACGGCCGATTTCCACTGTTGGGTTTTTGGTGGTGAGAGTTACCGGAAGCGGCCTAGCGCGTTGCGGCGATCTTGCGCGCACCCTCGATAAGATAAGCGATGGTGGGGCGATAGCGTTAGCGCTTTCCCCGCCTTTTCCTTGGCCCTCCAATCCATTGCGAATCCGCCTCTTTCCTTCCTGCATCACTGCGAATCCTTCCGCTCCCACGCACCAATCAATTGCGCATCCTCTCCCATCGCATTTTCCAAGCCCCAATGCAGCGAACCATGGACGACCGATACAAGGATTTCCAGGCGAAAATGGCTGGAAACGAGAGAGCACAGCGCGAGCTCCAACGTCTCCTGGACAACTCGGACAAGATGCCAGAGCAGCAAAGCGCTGCTGAACTTCTCCCCGTGGAGGAGATGGAAGAACGGCTCCAGTACATCAACATGCTGGAGAAGCATTGGCATGACAATTTTGCCCGTTTGTCCCGGAAGCCCGGAGAACCGTACCGTGGCTTCAACGACGCAGAGCTTTCGGCCTTGCTTCATATGGACACGGGTTATTTGCGTGACACGCTCATGCAGTGCTCTCGCACCGAGTTGCTCATTCAAGATATTCAGGGCATTCCGGCTGCACTCAAAATTTGTAAGTACCCTGCGCCTCTATTTCCAGCCCTGCGCCTCTATTTTCCAGCCTAACCGCGCCTGCAGTTGCCACCAAGGCATTGTCGAAAGCCGAGGCAGAGGCATTACAAGCAGGATCCGAAAACATACCACCCATTCAACCCCCCAGCGTATCATCCGCGTCTGGCGATGACGACGACGAGAAAGAAGCAACCGAGAAGCGCAGAAGCACCAAGTTGGACAGCTCTGGCAAAGCCCAGAGAAACAACTATTACGCCGAAAAACGGAGGCATCTGGACGGCCATCGGTGCGTGCTCATGGGCACTCGAGATGCACAAGTCTGCCACATTGTCCCCTTTGCCGCCAACGCGACAGAGGATGGGAGGATCAGATGGAACAAGGTTATACGGGCCTCGATTCGCCTCTTTTTGCAGGAGAGACCGGGCGTTGATTTTGGCGCCGAAGCCCGTATTCATTCTCTGTTTGGGTTCGAGCAGGGAGTCAGCGATCGGCACTGGAACACCATTTCTCTCACGCCAACCATGCACGATTGGTGGGGCCGAGGATATTTTGGTTTGAAGTACATCGGCACGAATGACGCGAATGTCCAAGACCCCGACGCTGTGGTTACGCTGCGCATCCAATTTCACTGGATGCCGTGGAGACGCAGGGAACTTGGACAGAAACCAGCACCCCTTGGACGAACCAAGGAGGATATTCTTGCCGCCATCCCGACTTCCTGCGGCAAACCTTCGAGTTGGCAAGGGGAGCCTATGGTGGCCATGTCCAGACCGGAGACGGGGTTCAGTCTCGAAACCGGCGATGTTTTCGGCGTCCACATTCCGAGGCGCCACATGGAAAAAATGGTGGAAGCTTTTCGGGTGCAGTGGGCTCTGGTTAAGCTTCTTGCCATGGCTGGGGGCGCTGAGGCGGCTGTGGACTACCCTGACGACCCCGAATTCCTGGATGAGAACTGGGAACTCCCTGGTCTCAAAGCCTGGCGTTTGGCTTGCATGGCCGAGTGGGCAGCAGTCGAAGAGGAAGAGCGTGTTGAAGAGGGCGAGGAATAGCGGTCCCGCCCTGAAGCTTCAGGCTCTTCCCCCCCCGTGCAGGAAGCGTCAAGGGATGTTGCTGATGGCTCAGCTCCTGAGGAGGACAGGATTGAACCTGTGCAGCAGGTTCAGCCTGCACAGGTTCAGCAGGTTTATGGGAAGAAGGAAAAGTAGCGGGCCATCGTTGATGTTTCGGAGGATACTACGGTTACCCTTAGCCATAAGGTCTCGAGGATGGACCTGAGGGAAAGCTTGCGGAAGGCTAAGGATTTGAAGGGCAGTCTGCGCAAAGCTAAGGATACCTTGAAGGGTAGAGTGACGTCGTTATTTGAGGGACCAAAGGAAGGTCAGGCGGCCTGATACTAGATACAGCTGTAGTGTAATGTTATTTTTACCTAATTATGCATTGTATCCGTCCGCAGCCTGCAGGGCGGAACTGTACGGGCCGAGCAACGCAGCAGGAAGAACTGTGCGGGCAAGACTTATTGTCAGAATGAACGGAGTTCTGGCCAGAGGCCAGAACACCGCCGGTCGGAGTGTGGTGAAAGAAGGCTGATCGGAGCTCAGCAAAGTTGATCGGAGTTCCGCAAAGCTGATCGGAGTTAACCTGGCACAGCCACTTCAGCCTGGCAGAACGAACAAATATATATAGGCTCTCTGGCGAAGCCAGAGAAGCCGAGAGAGCAGAAGCAATTCAATCAAGCAGTTGTAACCCCTAATTTTTCAGTGTGCGTGTTTCTGACAATTAAGAGTCTCATTCGCTCTGGCGCACCGCTTTAATAGTAATGAACTCGATTAATCTAATCTAACTCATTCCTTCAACTTCCGACTCTATGCCTGATCCTAGAATTCCACATTCGCAAGGGCAAACGTCTTGCCTTGACACTCGACCGAGAAGGTCATGATTGCTGACTGGATGGCGACGACCAACTCGTAGTGAATCGAATAGTACTCGGAACCATTGGTATCCCTCCGCTTCACGAGCTGGCTCTCATCCACGCCGCCGAGGTCACTCGTCAGGACACATTTTCTCCTCACACCTTTACCTTCCCACGGAAACTGCGGCGGCAGAATCTCATCCGACTCCTCCAGCTCGTCCTCAAATCTGAGATTCTCGGGTTTGTAATCGGGCGGGATATCCCGGTAGCACGGGAACCGCACACGGTCGTCCCGGTTCAGGTCGGACCCCTTCATGATGAACCACGTCATCTTGGGCACCCTTGTCACTCCCTCATTTGGGTCGGTGAAAACGTGCGCCGCGGCGGAAGATGGGTGATCGAGCGGGTTGTACTGCACGTTTGCGCGGACGCCAAGGCTCACGGGGGCCACGCTCGAGATTACCTGGACTGTGTTTGGCATTTTGTAGAGGACTGCGCCTTTTACGACTGCGGCTTGGCTGTTTTTTATTATTAGTGGTTAGTTTGGGTGAGACTCCTTTGATTAAACGAAGAGGGGAGGGTGATAGGTGGATTTGGTTTAGGGGTAGGACTTAGTGCAGAGTGTGTTTGAAGGTGTTTTGGGGGTGTTTGAGGAGAGTTGGGGGTAGGATCGTTGGAACGAATAGGGGATGAAGAGAGCAGAGAGCAGGAAAACTCAAACCGACGGGCTTGAGATAAACTTACGCGTCCTCGGGCCGGACGACCTGAATAGACTCCGACTCAACCATCTCCTCCAGTCGACGGTTGAGATAGGGACTGGCGCCGAAACCTCCGACGAGTAGGATGTACTGCAATGATCAGTCTCGCACTTAGTATGGTAAGTTTTAAAGGAAGTTACCTTTGGTCCCCGTTCCGTCTTCAACTTGACTCCCTCAATCTGCTCGTGGACGAGCTTCTCTGTCGCGTTGACGAGAGGATTGAAAATCTCCTCTAGGACGTCGCTACGTCGATAGATAGAAAGTAAGCATGCCTCCAGGCGGTAGAGGCTGGATATGGTATGTAGAGAACTTACCCCGTGATAGTGAGTGTGTTTTCAATCACGTTATTCTCCGGATCATCTTTGACGTTAACCCCGGGAATTTCGATAATGTTGTCGATGCCCTCGTCGTCTTCGTCATCCTCGTCGCCACCGTTGTCCCACTGCTGCGCCGAACAAAAGTAGGGCTTGATCTTTTGGTCAAAATCTCGCATCACCGAGCTGAACGAGGTCCCGTCTCCTGATTTCAGCTCCGTGAGGACGTCGTTGCCGAGGATCTTCCAGAGGTAACGCTCAAAGCCATTGTTGATCATCATGGACCCGACGGCGCCACCTGTTATCTTTTATATTAATTATTTGTTGCGAGCAGCTAAGAAGAGAACGTACCTGTCGCTGAGACAACCTCTTTGACCTGTATCCTAGGCTCTAGCGACGTGATTTGGTACGAAATCAGATCGACGGTGCCGCCACCCGCGTCGCACAGGACAAAAGTGTCGCCCTTGTTGAGCCCCCGGTTCTGGAAACCCTGCAGTGCGTACAGCGCAGCGGCTTCCGGCTCGGTAACGAGATCTTCGGGATTCACAAGATTCAGATCCGGATGAGCCAGGCGGGCGGCCTGCAGCGTGGCGCTCTTGGCCATGTCGGACCAGATGGCGGGCACGGTAATGACAAACTGCTTGGGCAGGGCGGCGACCTCGGCAACCTCGGCCTTGCGGATCTTGGCCAGGGCGTGCTTGTAAGCGGCCCCGATGTAGTCGGCCACGATCTCGACGGTGCTGCGGAACAGGCGGTCCATCTCCACCCTCGCCGTCTCCTCGTGGAAGTGCACCATGTCGTCCTCCTCGGGAATACCTGCGGCCTCGGTCCAAAACGCACGCTTGCTCGGGTCGAGACCAAGCTTGAACCCCCGGATCACCCCCTTGGCGTTGTCGCTGACCTTGTGGCCCCAGTCGAAGGTGACCTCCTTGACGTTGTCATCCTTGATGGCGCCGTAGCTGATGATGGTTGGGATCTTGACAATGTCGTTGCGCCCCCGGGCGGCGCGACCGGGCCACTCTTTTATGATCTTGATATTGGAAGGGTCGGATGTGAGGCCGTATGCAATTCTAGCTAGTATTAGTGGTGCGACATTGAAGATGGGACAGGGGAATTTTACCCGGTGTATGTTGTCCCAAAGTCAATGCCAATGACCAACTTGTTCCCGGCAACGCCATGCTTAAGACCCACGGTCTTAAATGACTTCTTGACTGGCTTCGACTCTCGGATGGAAACAGAAAATGTAGATCTAGTAGCGTCAGATGCCACAGCCAAAGTCCCAGTGTCCGAGACAGAGGTCGTCGTGGTCACTTTGGAGACCTTGAGCGGTGGGCTGACTGCCTCGTACGAGTCAAACCTTTTGCCGAGTGTGCCGCTCGAAGTGTCCAATGGCTCGGACGTTGGTGCTTCGGATGTCTCGGCGATTGATACTTCCGGCACCTTGGCCCAGGATACGTCGGACGATGCAATTGACGTGTCGGAAATGTCGAAGATGTCAACGACTTCAGCGACTTCAGCGACTTCGGTAACCTCGGCCTCGCAGACTTCGGTAACTTCGGTGACCTGGGTGGTGGTGACGGCAGTGGAAGCTGAGACACCAATTGCCGTTGAGGTTGAGTACGTATCAACGGTTGACACTGGGCCTGTTTTGCGTGCCGAAGTTGCTGCGGATCCGGGCGGTCCCGCCTTGAGACCATGTAAGGGCTGAGCCATTGCAAAAGATATGGTGGACAGAATATCAAGATTTTGTATTTCGAAAAGATTGGTTAAGTGGGAGGATGGACTGTTCGAGCTCGTCTAGACTCCAGAGTGAGCTGGAGTCGACCCACCATATGAGTTTGAAAGATGGTGGCTCCTCAGAAGGAGAAGCCTCGTTGGGCATCAATTTTACACAAATGTTCAAAAAAAAAACAATTGACGAGCTGCTAAGCCATCGGGCGGTGTGCAGCATGGTCTCTCAACTAAAGTCTGTCCACGTGTCGACTTCTTCATGAGAAGCAATTGAATGAAGTCGCTTTGGGCTCGGGTAACGAACGGCAAGCCCCTTTGGCTCGAATGTCATTAGAAAAAGTCCAGATATGCAAGCAGCTGAGTGGAGGTTTGCCTTGGGCTTCAAGGCGTTCGAGCGGAATATGGTGAGCCGTCGAAACAAGTTCGTCTACGTGGAAACGCGTCGTCGCTGGCTTGCAGAATGCAAAGAACGAAGACCCTTTGTTTTGCCGTGTGAGGTTGCGGCTGGCTGTTAATGGCTGTGTCCTAATCGGGCGTGCTGACCGCCGCTAGGCTACCTAATGTAACCCCGGTGCAGCCATGTCCTGCTGAGGCCACTGACTAAATTGGCAGAAATAGCTGTGAGGAGGCGATGGCTGCCTAGAGGGCTGAGCTTGCAGTAGCTTTGTGGTTTACGGCCCAAGTTAATTTGTGGAGCCTCATCGCTGGCAACTCGGCGCAGTTTTGCAGGTGTGAGTTGGGTTCTGATGCCCGACCTGCGATCCAGCAGGGCTGTGCGTGCCAGTTCACACCTGCAGTAGCGCTTGCTGGCGCCTCCTAAGGCCACTGACTAAATTGGCAGAAACAGCTGTGAGGTAATGGCTGCCTAGAGGGCTGAGCTTGCAGTACACGTATTAGCTTTATGGTTTATGGCCTAAGTTAATTTGTGGGGCCTTATCACTGGTAACTTGGTGCAGTTTTGCAGGTGTGAGTTGGGTTCTGATGCCTCACCTGTGATCCAGCTAGGCTGTGCGTGCCAGTTCACACCTGCAGCGGCGCTTGCTGGCGCCTCCCAGAGACTTGCTGTTCACCGAACCTGCGCGGTCCAGGGTTTTGTTTCTGTGACGTATTTAGTTCCGTCGTGGCCAGTCATGCATCGCATATCGCCAAAGGGAGTTGAACATTCTCACTTTGCCTACCCAACTCAACAACCTACCTAGCATTTAACCAACTCTTTGCTGCTTCGTTTACCAGCAGTTAGTTTTGACACCAAGCTCTCCCTTTGACTTACCAAACAGATACCATGAGCCAGAATTCGAATGGTAGCATGCCCTCGCCGCCACACAACGCATTAGACAACCCTATGACAACACGGGTTATTAACACGCTTCTGATCCCTGACAGCACCGAAGTTGTAGTCAAATCACCTAGCTCTGTCGGTAATGGCAACGCCAAACCAACACAAGGTCCTCCTCCCAGTCCTGTTGTCCTAAAGAACTGGACATCATCAGCTAACAAGGCAAAAGAACAAGGCAGAGAAACGATAAGGACTAAAGGCGGCTACCTGGCTCCGAAAGGCCCTGTTGCTGCCCATGTGACGCCTTCGCCAGTTACCACAGTGGTTTCAAACGCTGTCTCCACCACAAAGAATGCGCCCTCATCATGCAAGATTGCCGCAGCGTCTCATTCCGGCGCGGGGGCCCAGCAGCAGCACAGCTCTAGCCCTTTTCCAAAAGGCCACGAGCAGGTACAGACGTCGGTATCCCAAGAGTGCAAGACCCTATTCCTGGATACTCTTGGCAAGACCGCGCCGGTGGGCATAAATGCATCCGGTCTAGCCTCTCCTCGGGATGTGAAAAAGCAACTGTCACCCCGAGACATTGATGCGAACAGGCAAAATGGGGACGCCGACATAGACTCTGCGTTGGCCAAGGTGAAACCTGGGCCTCCCGCAGCAGGTGGCAGGGTGGGGAGCCTCAACACTCAAACTTTGAAGTCTGTGATGTCTTCTTCAAGCCCAACTCGCACCACAATCCAAACAGCAAAGCAAACCCGCCATCAACCAACCAAGACGGCCGAAACAACTAAGGAAAGCCAGTCCTTTCGGCCAACGCAGTCCACCCAGGCAATCCAGCCCACCGAATCGGCGCATGTTCAGCCACCCCGGTCTACCGGTCCCACCCAGCAACCCCAGGCGACTTTGATTACATCACCCCCGCCGGCCCAGATGACGAGCAAACCAGACACACTACATTCTACCCAGCCAGCCAGTCCTACTCAGCCGACCGATTCAACCCCAGCAACGCAGCTTTTGTATGCACCCGCAAAGTCGACACAGCCAGCCCAGCCAGCCAAGCCGGCCAAAACTGTGCCAACCGGGCCGGCTCAGATTGCGAGGACGGCCGAGATGTCACAGTTGACCCAAGCGTCCCAGCCCACTCAGACCCCCAAAACTCCGCACACCGTCCACCCGACTCCTTCAAATCGGCAAGTCCAGGCCGCACAGCACAAGGATGAACCAGTTCAGCCAACCCAAACCGCACAAACGATCCAGACTGGGCCGCCAACCAACGTCGCTCGTACAAATGAGACGACCCAGCCAGTGGGCCTAAGCCCCTCATTGAAATCGTCATCACCCCCGTCGTCGCCGCGGTCAGCGGCATCATCGCCTTCGACTGACGACATGTCTCTGGATGACGATCCATCCTTGGATACTAGCGTATCAACGCCAAGCATCATATCAGAGCCTGATGCCGACCGTGCTGAGCGCCAGAGCCAGTTGAAGAAGACTCTTCAGTCGGACGTGGCCTGCATCAAGGCCAAGGGTGACGAGACAGAGCAGCGCATCGACGGTCTAGAGAGGGAAATCCGCGAGCGACTGGAAAAGCTTGAGAAAGGTATCATCAAGGTAGACCGGCTCGAAATGACTTTGAAGAGAATCCAGTCGTTGGAAGGTAAGCTTGAGGGGAGGGTTGAGGCGCTCGAGAAAGGCCTCAAAAAAGTGCATGATGCCGTCTTCCCTACGCCTCCAGGCCATCTCCGTGGTCCTACTGAGGGTGGTGAGACTAATCCCGTGGAGTCGGCCGACCCCAACAGGCCAGAGCCAACCAACAACCCAGTGCAAGACAACCAACCGACCGATGATCCTGTAATAATAGTGTGTGGACCGAAAGCCCCCTACGCCGGTCCCGACCCAGAGCAGCCCGGGAATTCAGAACCGAATCATCCGCTGACGAATAGTGGGCACGGAATTCGGCTTTCCTTGCGCGACAGTGAGCTCGAGATTCCAGACGGCAAAATACAAGAACTCTTCAGGGAGTTGGAAAATAAGATCCAAGCGCTGGTTCTGAGACACTTCAATTACAACGTCGACGAGACAACAGCCGCCAGCATCGCCAAGGACTACTGGGCGTCAGCCTTTCCCAGCGAAGATTGGGAAAACCCAGCGAGCTCACCAAAGCTGCCTTGGTTCAGAGGACTGATTGCGAACTTGATCTATGCTGAACTCTTCGCCAAGCCGTTCTTCGGTTGTGATGATGAGGCCATCGAGGGAGGACTGGCGGGATTCGAGCGGCTCATGGCGGGGGATGGGCAGTCTACCGGTAAACACTATCTCCGACTTACAACGTCCCACAGACCGCTAACCAAATGTGCGCAGTCGATGAGACGTACAGGGAAGACATGACGATGTGGCGAGCACTTACGGCGAAGTTTATGGACCGATTTTTCTTCCGAGAACGGCCTAAGGGAAGCAAGCCCGAGGCTCATAACCGGCTGGTGAACAAGATCAGTACCGAATTTTCGGCGATTGTCAAGCCAAGTTCGCGGACGGCTCTCTCCCAGGTTTGCAGCAAGGGCATTGAGTGCGCGTTTGCAGTTCGGAAGAGCAGGTCGACGTATTTGTGGTTGCAGCGAACTCCGATGCAAAGGGCAAGTGGTGCTGAGATTGTGATTTGTAGACGCCTGAGGGGAACCGGGGCTATTGCTAGCTCCGAGGTGTACGATGTCATCTTCACCGTATTCGGATCGGTCGTGAAGGATGATGCTGAGGTGGAGGAGGATGGTAAGACGGTTAGGGACCGTATCACTCTGCGGACGGCGCTAGCCGTGGTGGCATAATGAGATGAGCCCGTAGGGAAGAAGCATTCAGGCAGGCAATTTCCAGCCTCGATTGTTTCCAGGTGTGAAAAACGAAATCACCTGGCGATCAGAGGCCACTAGCTTATCTTATCGAGGGGGAGCGCAATTTCGGTGTAACGCGCTAGGCCGCTTCCGGCAACCACCACCACCAATAACCCTCTCCTAGTAATCGCCGTAATCGGCTGCGCGCACGTGGATAAGCTATCGCCGATAAAGAAATTTTCCACTTATCAGAAGCCCCTGATTTCCAACCACTTCCAACCCCTGTATTTCGAACGTGAACCCCCTACCCCCTTTATAACACAACGCGCCGTACGCGCTAGGGCCGCTGGCACCACCACCACCACCACCTCCACCCACCACCAACCACCACCACCACCATCACCACCATCACCACCATCACCACCATCACCACCATAGCCGACGGCTTATACGCAGCCGCTGAGGGCCGTGCTCAGGAGGCGCAGAGAGCCGGCCTGCAAGCGAAGAAGGACAAGCAGCCGGCAAATACGACGAGGAGCTACGCTTTGAAGTAACGTGAGTGGAGGGCGTAGTGCTATAAGCCGCGTGTAGGGCTGGATGGAACCCTCTTTACCTGGCCAGACGGCGAGCTTATTATGCCGGATAAACTAGCTGCTTAACTGAAGGAAGATATCCTCCTGCGGCGCGTTAAGGTGCCTAAGAAGCACCGCGGCCATAACTGTACGGAGCCACCACTTTAAGCCGATAAATAGGCCGCTCTCTGTAAGGCTAAAGCTCTCACCGTAACGTTAGCAGTGCCAGTTACTAAGGTGGCTCGAATCCTTACTGACGATTATAAGAGCTATATACTGTTATTAACTATAATAGTAATAACAGTAATAGTTACTAATAATAAAGAGGAAGGTGACCTTTATATAAAGGGTATAGTAAATACGTATATTACCACTATAATCAAACTTTAATATGTGTAAGTAACCTATAGTAATAAGAATACAGATAACCCACACAGTATTACCGTACGTAGCTTTTTAAAATAACGTGGCTGTTAAAGAAACTAATTTAATTATGTTAACTTTAAGAATTATGGTATTAAAGGTATTTAAACTAAGTATTTTACCGTTAAGTGGCTTATAATTTAAAAGCACTTATTTTATAAAGTAGTTAATATACTGTAAAACTTTTAAACGCACTTAAATCTTCTTTTTAACCATTATTACCTTTTATATAAAGAGAACCGTTAAAAGATAAAGCTTACTAACCTCTTTTTACTTAATTACCCTTTTATTAAAGGCCTTACGCTATATAGCTACCTTATATCGCTTTTATAAGATGGTAAGATAAATAAGACAGTGAAAAAGGAGTTTATAAGGTCTTTACGCTATAAGAACCCCCTTCTTTATATATAGGGCACCTTAATATAGTTATTCTTCTAGTAATAATATATTACAGGTAAGCCACCATTTTTTTTTCACTATTATTAGGATTAGTATTAAATTAAGGTTTTTATTAGTAAAAATTGTAAAGAAAAGCTCTTTTACAGTATATAATTATAAAAGACCTAGTATATCTTTAGTATTATCAGCCTCTTTATAATAAAGAAGACCTATTTATTACAGTAAATTAAAGCTTAAAATGTAAAGACTTATAACACTTCACTTATATAAATCTTATAAGTTAACTGTTAAAATTAAAGTGTTTTTTATTAAGTGTACCTTACTTACTTACTATGCTAATTTATACGTATTATTATTAGCTTTTTTAAATTACTAGGTAATTACTTTTTAATATATATAATATAAGAGCCTCTAGCTGTTTTATAAAGTTAGCTTTAACCTTAGATTAAAGAGTGGGAGCTCCGTTTTAAGGTGCACGTGTGGTGTTACTAATAAGTGTAAGGTGGCCTTAATAATAACAACCTCGCTAGTAATAACTTCCTTAAGCTTATAAGGCGCCTTTATATTATTCTTTTATAAGACTTAGCCGTTTTATAATTATAATTTCCATTATTACCCTTTTTCTCTTACACTCCTTTTTATAATAATAAGTAGGAGGCTTTTACATATATAGTACAGGTTAATATTATTAATATAATAAAGCTATTAAGCCTTTTATTATAATACACCTTATTAGAGCTGTATAACCTTATAAAGAGCACTTACTTTATTATTTTACATAATAACTAATAGATTACTAGCTAATTAGCTAATTAAGAAAATAAGCTTTTAAAAGCCTTACTCTTTAATAAGATCCCTATTATAATTACCAGTACTGGCTATTTAAAAGCTAACTTTAACCTAGTGTTAAAGGTGCTTACACTTACACCTACACTTACACCTACACTTACACCTACACTTACACTTACATTAACACCTTTATTAAAGCTAGCTGTAATAAGTAACCTTATAGCACCACTTATAATTTTTAACTTAAGGAAGGTATTTACGGTTAAGGATGTCTAATGTAAGTAGAAAGAAAGCTTTAAAGGCCAGCTTATAATATAAAAGCTTAAGGCCTAATAGGGAAGCTGTTAGTGCTTTAAAAGCATTATTAAAGTATAATTTTACCACTGTAAGGTAATTTAAGATATTATCTTTTCACGTATATCTAGGAGTTAAAGTAAGGCTAAGGCTGTAATGGAGGTAAAGTAAATATATAGTAATAAAAGCCTTAATTAGCTTATAAATACCCTTAAGTAGTATAAGTAACACTGTAACGCCTAAAATCGATAGATAGGGGTCTGAAGTAGCTAAGGAGGGTGGAAATTGTAATTTTAAGGGTTTTCTAAGGCCCTACTGTTAATAAATCCACTTATTATTAGTAATATCCTGGTCTATAGCCGATTACGTGGATTACCTTAGTAAAATAAGCTTACGATAAGTTTATCTTATTAAGGGGGAGTGTAATTTTAGTGTAACGTGCTAAGCCGCTTTTAATAACCACCACTATTAATAACCCTCTTTTAATAATTACTGTAATCAGCTATATGTATATAGATAAGTTATTATTAATAAAGAAATTTTCCACTTATTAAAAGCCCTTGATTTCTAACCACTTCTAACCCCTGTATTTTAAATGTAAACCCCCTACCTCCTTTATAACATAACGCGCCATATACGCTAGGGCTGCTAGCACTACCACCACTACCACCTCCACTTATTACTAACCACTACCACCACCATCACCACTATCACCACTATCACCACTATAGCTAACAGCTTATACGCAGCCGTTAAGGGCCGTGCTTAAGAGGTGCAGAGAGCCAGCCTGTAAGTGAAGAAGGATAAGCAGCCGGTAAATATAATAAGGAGCTACACTTTAAAGTAGTGTAAGTGGAGGGTGTAGTGTTATAAGCTGTATGTAGGGCTAGATAGAACCCTTTTTACCTAGCTAGACGGTAAGCTTATTATACTAGATAAACTAACTGTTTAACTAAAGGAAGATATCCTCCTATAGCGTATTAAGGTGCCTAAGAAACACTGTGGTTATAACTGTACAGAGCCACCACTTTAGGCTAATAAGTAAGCTGCTCTCTGTAAGGCTGAAGCTCTTACTATAACGTTAGCAGTGCTAGTTATTAAGGTAGCTTAAATCCTTACTGATAATTATAAAAGCTATATATTACTATTAACTATAATAGTAATAACAGTAATGGTTACTAATAATAAAGAGAAAGGTGACCTTTACATAAAGGGTATAGTAAATATATATATTACCACTGTGATTAAGCTTTAATATATGTAAGTGGCCTATAATAATAGGAATACAGATAACCTACATAATACTACTGTATATAGCTTTTTAAAATAACGTGGTTATTAAAGAAACTAACTTAACCATGTTAACTTTAAGGATCGTGGTGTTAAAGGTATTTAAACTAAGTATTTTACTGTTAAGTGGCTTATAATTTAAAAGCACCTATTTTATAAAGTAATTAATATGCTGTTAAACTTCTAAACGCACTTAAATCTTCTTTTTAGCCATTATTACCTTTTATATAAAGAGAACCGTTAAAAGATATAGCTTATTAACCTCTCTTTATTTAATTACCCTTTTACTAAAGGCCTTACATTATATAACTACCTTATATTACTTTTATAAGATGGTAAGATAAATAAGATGGTGAAAAAGGAGTTTATAAGGTTTTTACATTATAAGAACCCCCTTCTTTATATATAAGGTACCTTAATATAGTTATTCTTCTAATAATAATATATTACAGGTAAGCCACCACCTTTTTTTCACTACTATTAGGATTAGTATTAAATTAAGGTCCTTATTAGTAAAAATTATAAAGAAAAGCTCTTTTACAGTATATAATTATAAGAGACCTAGTATATCTTTAACATTATTAGCCTCTTTACAGTAAAAAAGACCTATTTATTACGGTAAATTAAAGTTTAAGATGTGGAGACTTATAACACTTCACTTACGTAAATCTTATAAGTTAACTGTTAAAATTAAAGCGTTTTTTATTAAATGTACTTTACTTATTTACTATATTAATTTATACGTATTATTATTAGCTTTTTTAAATTACCAGGTAATTACTTTTTAATATATATAATATAAGAGCTTCCAGCTGTTTTATAAAGTTAGCTTTAACCTTAGATTAAAAAGTAGGAGCTTTGTTTTAAGGTGTACGCGTGGCATTATTAATAAGTGTAAGGCGGCCTTAATAATAACGACCTTACTAGTAATAGCTTCCTTAAGCTTATAAGGCGCCTTTACATTATTTTTTTACAGGACTTAACCGTTTTATAACTATAATTTCCATCACTACCCTTTTTCTCTTATACTCCTTTTTATAATAATAAGTAAGAGGCTTTTACGTGTACAGTACAGGCTAATATTATTAATATAGTAAAGTTATTAAGCCTTTTATTATAATACACCTTACTAAAGCTGTATAACCTTATAAAGAGCACTTACTTTATTATTTTATATAATAACTAACAGATTACTAGCCAGTTAGCTAATTAAGAAAATAAGCTTTTAAAAACCTTACTTTTTAGTAAGATCCTTATTATAATTACCAGTACTAACTATTTAAAAGCTAACCCTAACCTGGTGTTAAAGGTGCCTACACTTACACCTACACTTACACCTATACCTACACCTACACTAACGCCTTTACTAAAGCCGGCCGTAATAAGTAACCTTACAGCACTACCTGTGATTTTTAACTTAAGGAAGGTATTTACAGTTAAGGACGTCTAGTGTAAGTGGAAAGAAGGCTTTAAAGGCCAGCCTGTAATATAAAAGCTTAAGGCCTAATAGGGAAGCCGTTAGCGCCCTAGAAGCACTATCAGGGTACAGTTTTACCACTGTAAGGTAATCTAAAATACCATCTCTTCACGTATATCCAGGGGTTAAAGTGAGGCCGAGGCTGTGGTGGAGGTAGAGCAAATACGTGGCGATAGAAGCCTCAACCAGCTTATAGATACCCTCAAGCAGCGCAGGCAACGCCGTAACGCCTGAAATCGATAGACAGGGGTTTAAAGTAGCTAAGGAGGGTGGAAATTGCAATTTCAGGGGTTTTCTAAGGCCCCACTGTTGATAAATCCGCTTATTGTTAGTGATATCCTGGTCTGCAGCCGATTACGTGGATTACCTCAGCAAAATAGGCCCACGATAAGTCTATCTTATCTTTAGCAGTTTTTTATAGAGCTTTAAAAGGAGACCTTTTATTAAGCAACCTCATCGTCTCGTAACACAGCCGCAATTATTAAAGGAGTCTACTTTATGTTTTTAGGGCTTCCTCTGCCCGGGGGGGTAAGAGTGGGTTTCTGGCTAAGCTAACATTCTTTTCCCTGGGAAAAACCACTAGCTTGTAAATCCCCAAATCGGGACTTGAACTACAGGTATAAGTCGGATTTCTTAACCCAGGGCCGCAGTATTTATATGTCCCGTATAGGAAAACTCGCCGTTGCTCGGGAAGCAGACGCTGCACTAGCATTTCATGTTTTTATTCCAACTCTAAGTAACTACCATCTTTGGCCCCAAATACTTCTCACTGCCACTTAATAAATACCGAAGAAAGCAACACGATAGCGACAGCGACTATATCAATAGCAGAGGTTGTCAACTCACTGCTGGGCTAAGATGTGTGAACTCGGATGTTTAAGGTCCGGGGACCGCAATCAAAACTCTTCCGACCACAACGACAGCAAGGCAAGGATCAGAAAGAATAGAGAGCTCAAGAATTTACCTTAGCAGCGATGACAGATAATTACTATATTCACACTGGATGACGCGGTGAGAATGATGGCGCTCCTGAAGTGAGTCAAGTTAAGCGCGTCCTTAATGGTCCGGGGTAAGATTTCTATAGAAACCCTTCCCTTAAACCGTCCCTTATATTTTGTGTTGTTATCTTAACGTCATCCTGCATGCTTGTTCCCCAGCAATAGCTTCAGGCAATGTACTCAAGCTTTTGACCTCTCGGATTTTTTTCGAACTAAATTCGAGGGACTTGAACCCCATCAGCTGTGCCCACGTCTACGGGGCAAGTGGGCACGAAGGCTTGCATCGGTCGCTGGCAGTTTGGGTGTCTTCCATTGCAAGTATTCAGCCACATTTTAACGATCTCGACATCTGATCTGGCTTTAACCATGGCATCTGCGAGGGTCAGTAGCCCTCCACAAGAACGAATCTGAAAACTCACCCCACCATTCCGGGACGACGGCGACGTTCAGCATAGTTAAATTTGCTAGCCCGTAACACACACTGATGTGGCATGAGTTGTGTAAGGTACCCTCTTTAAAGAATAGGACACCATCTTCACTGAATTGGCAGGCCGCGACATTGCTTTTGCAGCCCAAAATCCCATCGCCATTCAAGATCAAGGTGCATAGTGGGCACCCTTCCAATGCAGCCGCAATCAGGGATGCACGAGAACAGTGCTGCTCGCGTTCGCAGATTTCCCGCTCTCATAACCCGTGAAGAATTCTCAAGGAATCACTTTACATCTAACGTATCTTATATGCGAACGGATAATATAAGCGAACGGATAATTTTCCATCACCCCACCCTCTCCTCCTTTCGCAACGTTTTCCTTCACCACACAATATAGCACCGCCTTCAAAGTAAACGCAATTGAACTTAGCCCTCAAAGGTCTTAAAAGAAACCCAAAACTTCGTCTTTTAGCTGCAGCAAAGATTTATTCTGTCCCTTACACTATCCTTTACGATCGACGTGTCAGTTAGCCTTCACGACACGATATTCTAGCCAATTCACGAAAACTTACGAATCTAAAGGAGCACACGATTATTCCGTATATAACTAAGCCATATGCGCGTGCATTTCATCCTTGGCTTTGTTTTGTGAAAGATATGGCCAACCGACTGTTACGTGAACGCGACGCGTCCCCTGTCGGTAAGCTCTGGGCTCATAACTTTGTCAAAACGCTACAGAAACCCCGAGGGGCCACCTTGAAGACAGACGTTATTAAAGGCCGGATATCTAACTATCATGGCATTTCTCCAACACCTATGCTGGCTGCTGTGGACTAGTTAGCCAAAGGTACAATGGCTGTAATGCACGAGATAGCTCTTCTGCGTGTGGAAGTCTCTTCACTACGTAAGGCTAATAGGGGGCTTAGGAAGAGACGGAGGGCCAAAAAACACGTTTTCAGCTTGGAGGGTCATTGACTGTACAATATGCACAGGATTTACTGGACCAGAAGGCTGTTGATGAGCAGTTAGTCCAGGAAACACAGCTAAATAGTCGTGATGCAGGGGGGGCTTGTACGAAGATTTAGTGCTGTGGTCTGTGCGGCAAGCCTGGCCGTAATGCACGCAGGTGTCAGGAGGCTGGAGAATCATGTGATTTATCAATTTCTGGTTTAGTTATTATTATTTCCTACTGTGGTTGTGTTGTAATTGAGGATAGTTGTGGTGGGATGGTGGAAAATTATCGGCTCGCTCATGTTATCGGTTCGCTTATAAGATACGCTACACCTTCGCTTGCTTTACAGGCTACCGACTGTTTCGGTCTTTATACCTATCTCAGTGGTAGTTGCTAAAGATAGGCAGGGAAAAGACCGAAGAAGAGAGAAAAAGTTATGCTGAGCAGCAAGTAACTCCGCCGGCAAATGCTCGGCGGCATCAGGCCCTCCGGGCGGGGCACATGACGCGAAACGGCAAGCTACCACGGTTAAGCGAGCCCAAGAGAATATCAGTACGGAGTGCCCGAGAGCATCAACTGGATTAATGCGGCAGGCAAAGGCAGCAAAGAGTAGGATGAATTTCACAAAGCTTAAACATAAAGACCAGAGAGTTTGCTCACGGTACGAGAAGCTGATAGATGGGACCGATGCCAATGTTGACCATGGGACGAGACCAGGAGGTTCAAGGGGAAATGGTACATTTAATTTTGAAGCATTCTTCAGTTCGCTGCGCTAGATGTTCCAGTTGGCATCCAGCTAGATCCTCTACTTGACACAGCACTTCAAATGACTCCTTCGCGACGCAACGGCCAGGAACTACGAGTCGGACCTCCGTATTATCCGTGTAGACCCCGACAAACAAATATAACTCTTGCAATTTGCAAGTATGCGTAGCCCAGTGGCGAATTTCAGGATGTCCAGGAACGCGAGGTACGCCCGCTCTGTGTTGATACCGGAGGATGCGGCTTGTATGGCAACATCAAGAGCAATATGGCAACATGCGGACCTTTAAATGGCAACATCTTGATTGCCGGTGAAGATTTATCTGGACGCTGTGCCACGCTCGCGTGGGCGGCCAAACTAGGTTAAATAGACATGGACCCCACATCCCGGGTGTGGTAGCGATGGCCTAACGAGTGTGCTGCCCGTAAGCAAGGCATACCATGCCAGACCACCCAACCGGCTCGCGCCGAATGGCGTTCCCCGCACCACCTATAGATGAACTCATATGAAGGGCCACATTCCACGTCACATATCTCTACTACAAGCCAAGAGCTCGATCAGGATTGACTCGCTCTCAAGCTCAACAGCCCGAGATCCCTCTCTCTGCTCCGATCGTAGACACCTCCTCTCTGACATTGACCTTGTTTAACACGAAATTCCAATGTTCAAGCAGTAAAACAATTGCCGTCCTTAGATACAATACGGCTTTCCACACGATAGTGCAAGAAGATCCGTAATCCATATACCTCTGAGAACACAAGTTGAGCATGCACAGACGGCTTGCTCGCATCGGATTCCTCGTGTTATTACGATATAGCACTCAATGTTGCAGCTCTTCGTGATCCAGATTAAGACACCACACGCGCCACCTGGCCTATCAGTATCGATATTTGACCCATGCCACGCCGGCCCCTACTGTCGCTGCCGAATACAGGAGGTATTTGGCTATCACCTTCACAATGACGACGTTTCTCAGAAGGCTCAATCCTTTCACAAACACCTTCGAGTCGTTCATGGCCGGAATCTCTCCCTCCGGCACGGGCGTGCCGAGGAACTCGCAGAGTGGCTGCCACCCGTCCTTCACGTCGTACTCTAGCACCTCCCTCCCCGCCCCTCTCGCCGCCTCGCGCACCCGCTCGCCGTGCTGGATAAAAGCGAGCTTCATGGGCGGCCCGGGGTCGTTTCCGCAAAACTTGTCGAAGAAGATGCTATGGAAGCTCATCATAGGCCCGACTATCGACGGATCCAGGTACGAGAGAACCCGAAAGCTCGGCCACGTATATGTCTCCCAGATGGTTGCCACCATGCTTCGATGCCACGAGTCCGGGTCGCGGGTGGAGAGCACGATCCTTGCATCTGGGTATGCGGCGATCAGATCTTCCGGAAAGAAGACGGATGGCAGATCCGTCGTCGCGTCGTAGTCGCCCAGCAGCTTGTCAAACTCGGCGCGGCCGTAGGGCACCACGCCACCGGCCGGCGCGTATTTTGCGCGTGCGGCTTCCGTCCAGTAGTTGAGCACGCGAGGGCGTTTTCGTATGTCTTCCTTCATGTGGTGGGGCGTGAAGCCGAGCTGCTGAAGCATCGCGCAGATGCTCGTCGTTCCCGTCTTCGCCATGCCCAAGACAAGGACCTTCATCTCCTTGGGCTTGCGGTCCGGGTTGTAGGCGTCGATGGCGCGCTCCTTGGCCATTTTTCTTTCGGCGGCGGACTCGCTGACAAGTTGGTGTCTCCGAGGTCTAGCCTTCATCTGTCTGGATCGACCCTGGGACCTAGCAAAGGTATAAATAGTGAAACAGATCGCAATTGCAGACTTGGCGCCTCTGGGCGGACATGGCCTGCGAGAACATCGCGAAGGAATATTAGCAACAGCCTCTGTTAAGGAACAACTCGAGATCGGGCCAACCAATCCCAAGGCGGATGGGCGAGGCTCGCCCTTTTGCGTCCATCGCAGCTGCTTGCAGGTATGAGTACGAAGCCAGGGGCCCGTCCGACCTTTTCGCGAATTCCGGGCGGCCAAGGACCCGTTCAATCTATGATAATTTATAGTGACATGTTCGTTGGCTGTCAATGTTACAACTGGACTTTAGGCTCGGCTGGGACGAGACCGCACGTTGACGCAAATCATGGATACCGCTGCCATATTCACAAGGGTCGGCGACGGACATCCGGCGAACCCAGATATTTGTCACACTGGTTGGGTAAATTCCCATTAGAGACTGTTCTTGCCCCATCTGAGTACCATCAACGACATGACAAGCTGGGCCGCCCATCACTGACCAAATCATTCTGTAATGTAGTATGACAGCCTAGCTCTCGCTCATATTCCATTGAGGGAGCGGGTGAATAGCGTAAGGATGAATCCGCGGTGAAGCAATCAAGGAGCCTTTCCCTATAAAGTGGGTGACCACTCTCTCCGTGTTTACAACCGTAACCGCAGCCATCGCACTCCAAGCACGCAGATCGGTAGAATCTCAGACAAGATGCGTTCCTCCCTCGTCACCGCTCTTCTGGCACTGGGTGCCGTTTCCCTCGCAGCACCGCTCCCTGATTCTAATCTTTCGGCACCTTCGGACGCAAAGTGCATGACCAGAGAGGAAGCCGACTTCATCATCGACGTCTACCGCAAGATCATCGGCGACTTTGAGCCTGAACTACTCCAAAAGTATATTTCTGACGCCTTCTTCGACACCAGCGACTCGATCAATACTTTTATCCACAAGCCACTAGGTGGACCGACCTTCCCCACCAAGGCCATTTTTATCCAGAAGCAGGAAGTCGGCGCACACTTCTCCATCGACATCCTCTCGGTCGATGCGGTCACCTGCGACACGGTTGCATTGCAGTGGAAGTCGACTTTCGGGGCGGCGAACCTTCCGTCCAAGGGCCTTACCATTATGAAGATGGGTTTCGAGGATGCAGTATGGAAGATTCGTAGTATCGAGGTCGAGTTTAATGCTCTGACTTGGTTGCTAAATATGGGCGGAAGCTACACTTGGGAGGGTGTCACGTATACTCCCGACAACGTCGATCCGGGCCTACTGGCGAAGCCCAGCACTACCACACCAACGACTTAGAATGACGACCATGTAAGGAAAGGCAAGTTGGGTCGGAAATATAGCTCGTTGCTAGGCAAACTCACTTGGGCGCGAGTCCTCCTGACTCAACATAGTTGCCATGTGATCAAGGTAACCTATAGATTAGTCATGAAACACCCTACTGTTTTCTGTAGCCTCATTTTTGCTGAATCAAACACATGTCTTCATCTTGACTTGGGTATGCCGAAACATCAGTGAACGGGAGATGGAAGCCCAAACATGTCACATTGTAGTAACAACTCCAACATACAGCGTACGTATCGACCTACCAGTTAATTTGAGTGAAGAGTGCTTAGGCCTGGCGTTCAAGTCCCAAGGCATCCGGTATCGCCGAAATGACAGAAGGAACCCTGAGATGTATCGTCCCCTTAATCCGCAGCGCTGACATAATTTTAGGTGAGTCACCAACCCCGCTCAGGACCACTCAACTTCACAATAACAGCTAATATTGCCAACCATGGCGGAATACGGCCCGCCTAGGCCGCCAGTCAACATCGCCGACTACCAGATTACTCCAGACACTTCATTCACAGGACCAGGGGCGGCAAAGAGGTGGAGAGACGGTACGAAATAGTTTTACGAGTCAGTGCAATCAACAGTCCCCCCCTTTCAGCTCCGCTCCTCCCAGATCTTACCCCGAAGCAAGTGAGAAATTCGCAAGATGGTCTACGGAATTTTCCTTCCCTAGAGGCCCAGCAATAGTCCCTTCGGTAATAGACCTAAAACTAGGCTTTATTAAGCGGGCCTAACTTTGAGCCGCCGTTTGTCACTAACCAGTCGGCCTTTTGGCCCGCCTTGGCCAGTCCGGTCACCTAAGACATAAGACGGGCTTTTTAAGCCCCGTGCGACTGCTTATAAGCTGTCTACCTCAGTTACACATTTAAGAGGCTGTAACATTACAATAGTTAGTATCTTACATAAATGATGTTTATGTATCGTCTGAGATATTTTAAGCCCCGTGCGACTGCTTATAAGCTGTCTACCTCAGTTACATATTTAAGAGGCTGTAACACTACAATAGTTAGTATCTTACATAAATGATGTTTATATATCGTCTGAGATAGTGGAGTTGTATTACCTAACGGCTAGGGCCCTTGGGCGATCACAAGGCAGTATTTATCTAAGAATTTCCAAACCTATACATAATGACTGCGATTACCCTCTATGCCCCGTTGTGAGCGAGTTGCTAAAAGCTAAGTGTTGTGTTTTTACTAGCCCTTTTATCTAAAGGCCTAGTATTGAAGGGTCTTAGATATTAAATCTACGCACTAATCGCGGTTGAAAAACTGAAGAAATTTAGTTTGCTAAGGAAGTCTGACAGGCTGTATTTTCGCCACTGGCTCTGCAAACCACCAGGAGTAGATTTAAGTGCGACGCTAAGCGAAGCTAAGTCCCCTGAACTGGGCAGTTCAGCTGGCTCTAATCCCCCCTCTGTATTGCAACTCAGCTTAACGTACCAGATTCGGATTCTACAGCTAGATAGATATAAGAATCTCCTTTAATACGACTTTTATATAAACCATCTATTTTATTAAACTAGTGCGATGGCGTAATAGGGAAGAAACCATAAAGAGAACCACACTTACAGAAGGATATTGTCGGCCTGAAAGGCCAACTCCCAGACTACAGGTCCTCCGATCAGAGGGACACAAATGCAACTGACGTAGAAGAACAGATACGTACCTAGTATAGAACAAAACTTAGTATATAAGGGTGCCTAACATAGAACAGAGCCTAGAATGGAATAATAAAGGACACGTAACTGTGGATTAGGTTATCTTCCTTCGATTAAAGGGCTAGAATGTCACTAGTCTTTTAATAAGAGGTTTTTGTAGTGAAAATCGTCGGATTGATAATTAATGAAAGAAGCACGGTTTAAAGAACTACGCGGCGCGGCTCCTTTTTAACGGTAGCACGCGCTAGAGAACGCATCGCTATGTATATAAACAGCTATAGTAATATTACACACAGAGCTTAAAAAGAACAATAGGGTTGGCCTGAACAAACGCCCCGAGTTATTATTAAGCTAGCACTCCTAGACGAGAGTACACTGTCACTGTAAGTCGCTATCAATATAATGTATAGAGGGAAGTCTAAACAGTAGGACGTTTACAGGATTTATTTTACAGAGTTTACAGTCTTTATTTTACAATTTACAATTTATAGTTTTTTTTTCACTTTTATAAATGCAATTCGAACTGGGAACGTCTTTAATTTATATTACGCTATTTACCATTATACTATTTCTATTTCTATCTGTGAAGAACTAAATGTTTTTTTAACTTAACTAAGTGAATTGAAGTAATAATTTATAATTTTTAATTATAAGCTTACATAATTAAATGATATGTTTTAATATGCATCACATAATATGTTTTAATATGCATTACATAATGTAGAATCCGATTTGCACATTGTTTTCAGGGTTAGGGTTAAGTAAAGGGAGATATTCAGGTTTAAAGTAAAAAAACTATAACTTTCACAGTTATTATTTTAGTTTATAATTGTTAATTTTTCTAGCTATTAAGTACCATATACCTGATACCCTGTAGTGTGGTTGCGTACCCTGAAACCACCAGCCGAATCTTCTAGAACTCTAATAGGTTCTAGAAGATTCTAACCCACTCTAGGGCCCCTAAATTCAAGGGAGTGGAATCCCCTAGACCCAGTAGGGCTACTGCCCTACAGAATTAACTAGAACGTCACAGTGGCCACGTCAGCTACTACGTTAACAGAACTACGTAAAATAGTTTAGAATAGTATATTACGACCTGCACCCGACACAGGCCTCGAGAGGACTAGCGTGGGTTAAGACAGAACGTATGGCAGGACGCCAACAGGTGAGGGGCGTTCTGAAGACGGCTTGTTGAGCTAGCACTCCTAGACGGGGGGTTCAATGTCACTGTAGGTCGCTGTCACTATAATGCACAGAGGTGAGTCTGAACAGTAGGACATAAATGAACAATTGAATACTAGCGTGAGGAACCAGAGTCCCTCACGGTGGTTGTGGACACAACCATAGCTATCTATACTAACTAGACGGGGGGTACCTTGTACCTTGCTCAGTGGCCTGTTGCTCAGTGAGGAACTGAGCAACCTGCTACTGAGCACTTCTTGCTCAGAGGTCTCACAGACGCTCAGTAGGTGAGCACTCCTGCCAAGACTGAGCAACTCCTGGTTGGTCGTAGGGGCTTCGGGTCTTTGCACCCCTGGCCCAGTGCGCAGTACCGTACGTACTGTTTTCCTGCACTGTTCCCTCTGCGGGGGATCCGTCGGGCCACTCCGGCCCAAGTGACGGCCTGCAGGGTCGTCACATAGTACTATTCCATTATTATATTAGTTAGTTCCACTTTACAAAAGGCTTTGGAATTCTTTCAAAGCTTCCCACAGCCTATAATAGTCCCTTTCCTCTCTTGTATCTAATTCTAGTCAGTAAGCAACTTTACTCTTTTCCAGTCATTACATAAGGCACTGCCTTCCGGATCCTTTTATTTCCAGCGTTAATATTCGCTGTGATACTTTTATTTATAGTGGCACTGCCCTGTAATTCAGGCATTTATTTGCTTCCTACAGTGCCGTAGGCACTGTAGTACGGCTTGGACCAGTACACACTTCTTCCTCTGAGCCACAGCTGCTGTACTACAGCCCTGTGGGTTTCTAAATCTTAACAATAGGCCATCAAGCCCATAATATAGTAAGTTCAGCAGTTACTATAAGTCACTAGGGTACTATTATTTAAATTACAATATTATGGTAAAAGTGAGGCTATTTACTTTCTTAATGGGGTCTGATTTTGGCTATCTTTATATACAGGACTAATTCTGGGCCCGCTTAACTTAAGTTGAAGTAATTCAGTATACTATAGCGTAGCGTACTGAAAACGGTACTTAGCCCAAGTAAAGGTGAGTAAGCCTAAGCAAAATCTTGAGTAAAGACTGAGCTGGGCTTAGGCTGGGGTAAGCAGTAGTCACGTGGGTGAGGTATAAAAGAGGAAATTTCGTGAGCCGAGATTCGTCTCACATAACAGATAATACATCACATTTGCTTGCTGCATTCCTCTTACATATCCGCTTACAACCTCACTTCGGCTTGACAAAACGCTAAGCAGCAATCAACAATATCGCTCGCAGACTCGACAGCAGTTAAGTGGTTAGGTAGCTATCCTTATTCATGCCGTTGCCGCGCCCTATGCCCAGACTTCCACCTCTCGATCCTAAATCCTCAATGCTGGGAGGATGGGAGGATCTCTGCCACTGATGTGTCCGGCGATGAGAGTGGGTGGTGTGACGATACGGGGGTTCAAAAATTTCGAGCAGGTGGTAGTGAACAAACGGTGGAGCTAACATGGCCTATCCACGCTAAAACATATTACTAGTCCCGGATATCTTTGTCTAGACCCTCAGCACACACACACAAACCAACCTCCCTGCAGCGCCAAAGCTTATTATCCGTCACCTCTTCAAGTTCCCTGCGATGGTCCGCCGGCCAGCAGCAATATCTGCTACTTTCTCGACGCCCAACGACCGCGACTTAAAGTACCAGATTACCCAACTAAAGATCTTCATGCCCATGGCCTGGCCAGTGCCCGTGTTCTTGCCGATGCTCACGCCAAGCATGAAGCTTTCGTTAGGCTTGTATTCCTCTACTGCCGTCTCTGCGCTCGTGAAGTAGACCTGCAGCGCCTTTGCGAGGTACTGCATCTGCGCATCGGTAGCGATGGCCCGCGTGTCCTCGAGGTTGCCCGCATCGCCAATGACAAAGACGTTATCGTGCCCCTCGGCACGCAACCGCGTTGTCTGCTTGATCTGTCCGGACGGCGCTAGCAGGTGCGCCGGGACGAAGTCGGTGTTGGGCTTGACGCCAAAGGCAGGCAGGTACACGTCTGCTACGACCGTCTGCGTCTTGCCATCGCCGACAGACGTGAGCTCCAGCGTCGTCTGGCCACCACCCACTGACTCTGTCACGGCTGTCACGCGCGTATTCGGTAGGATGCGGACTTTGAGCTTCTCTAGGGCACTGCTGACGGCTTTGCGGACGTTAGGCTTCGCCGGCAGTGCGAGAGGCAGCTGGTCAGGAATCACGTAGATGACTTTTTTGGCGCCCCCGGCGGAAAGCTCGCCAAGCTCTCCCGCAATCTCAACGCCCGTGGGGCCGGCGCCGGCGACGACAATGGTCTTGGCCTCGTCGATCTTGTGCTTGAGGTCGTGCAGGGCCTTCTTGGTGGCTTCGGTCGACCCGAGCGCCTTCCAGGGCATGCCCTGCGCGTCCCTGGAGCCCGTGGCCACCACGACGGCGTCGTAGACGATTTCACGACTGCCGCCGTCGGTAAGAGATATCACGACCGTGTTGCGGTCTGGTTCGAGGGCCGAGGCCTTGCCGTAGACGATCTCGCACTTGTCGTCGCCGTAGCCGGCAAAAGCGGGGGCGAGGGGCTGGAAGAGCTGGTCGGTGAAGTCTTCGGAGAGGATGGCGCGGGGCGACGCGAGGCTCCAGTAGAAGTGCGTGTCGGGACTGACGAGGATAAGGCGGAGGTTGGGGACTTTTGGAGACGTGAACTGTAGCACGTGGTGGGCGAGGGGGACACCGCCGATCCCGGCGCCGAGGATCACGAGAGTTCGAGGAGAGTTATCTGAGGACATCGCTGCGGGATGTGTTTGGGAGAGACTGGAGTCGGGGAGTTCATGCGGGAAGATATCGGATGAGAGCCTCCCATGATCCTATATATTTTTACTGAAAATGTCTGGGTGGTCTGTGAGCCTGGGCAATAATAGAATGTGTGGTTGAGGAGAGCCCTGAGTGTCGGAAACTTTCTTGGGCTCTGCGGTCGAAATGGTGAAAAGATGTCCGGCATTCGGATGGTTCCTAGCCGATCTGGCTGATGCGGCACCATTTCCATTGGTAGCAGGGCAGCCTCATTAATAATGAGCACCATGTTCCACTCTCCACCCAAAAAACACTACCGCGCGCGGGTGTGTCTGTTGTTGGTTATTCCCTGCCAATGAGCATCGTTACCGCGGGGAAAACTGGGGCGTTTCCCGCACGCACGGACCAGGGCTCTTGTCATTCAAGAGTCAGGCCCCCCTTCCAGCGGGAAACGCTTACATAAACAAACATGGACGCGGGTGTGCAAACCAACCACAGCCCATTATCCACCCTCGCAAGGAGTCACCTCATCGGTTCGAGCTGAGTTGCTAAAAGCCACAGATTGCCAAAAAAATTACTTGACCGGAACCCAGAGTGGTTAAGACCTTAAGTGTGTGTGGGGGCATCTTCGGTAGCACTTGTTACGCAAGTGAGCCCTTGCATCACGTAGACCTAGCTCATTTTAGCTCGCCGCGCTGCAGATGGCCGCAAGGAAAGCGCTCCCAATCATGGTCGACGCCAGAGAAGTACTAGCCCAATGCGTTGTCAACCTTCGGGCATCCTCAGCCGCAGTGAGGCGTCTAATCCCCGAAGCAGGATGTGCATCGTAACAGGTTGCTTCACGCCGCCACCACCCCCGCGCAACTGGGTCGATATCCTAGCTACTGCTCCAATTCTAACAGAATTCCTAAGCCACAATTCCCTTTTTGCACGGCGCGCCGCCAAAGGCTCCTCTTCGAATATCCGCCCACTCCTAGTAGACCCGTAATGGACTGTTCCCCTTGCAAACCTTCGCGTCTCCTCCTCTTTTCTCGTCATCAAACAGTTGGAGAACTGCTTCCACAGTTTCATTTCATGGCATCCAATGCATCCTACATCAGTGCGTCTCAGGAGCCGGCTGCTGCAGTTGGTGATGCTCCAGACCAGCTCCCTCTAGACTACAGCGACAGCGCATAGCGCAGACACCCAGCGAATAACTCCCTCAGCCTTTCGCCATCTTCAGCGATCTTTTCCCCACCGCGACACCTGAATGACACGGCAAGCAGCTTTGTAGCACCACCGCTTTCTCCATCCAGCAAGTCGGCGACGAAGAGGTGGCTCATCGCAGCGGTCGTGGCACTCGTTATCATTGTCAGCGTTTTGGGCGGTGTGCTGGGCAGTCGCTCTTATGCAAGCAGCGCGTCAACGGCGGGGAACCAAGGTGAACCGACAGTGTTTGGACCGATTGTTACCTCCGAGTACACCAGTACCCGTCGCAGCGGCGCGCCGACTTCGGCGAGTATGCAGCCCGAGTTTTCGCCAGCCTCTGGTTGCGTATTTTTACCTTGAATTCAGATCGAGTACCTAGGGTTATGCTACCGGATTTTATTTTTATTTTGTCCAGGTCCCACATCGACGTCCGAGTCCCGCTCCGTCTGCCAGGGGCGTGTGTGCCCGTCGCTCCTCTCGGTCGCGAAGCTATCCAATGATCCGCCAAGGGCATTCGTCTTTGGCCGCGGAAAAGACTCGGCAGTGTGGCACCGCGAGACAGATGGTGACAAGTGGTTGAGCGAGTGGGAGAGCCTAGGCGGGGACATGCAGAGCCAACCCATGGCTGCGTCGACACGGGACGGAAGAGCATTTATCGTCGGATATGCCAATAACCAGACGATTCGCTACAAGGCATACAACGAGAGCAAATGGGGTGTTGATTGGCTTCAGTTGGGGGGTGCGGCGTCAAGAGCGCCGTATGCCACCGTTTGCGGCTCCAGTAGCGTGGAGGTCGGGATCAGGGGGGCTTCACTCGAGAGTCAAAGAATCTGGCTAGATCAACCTTCCATGTCGAGTTCTTGGTCTAAGTGGGAGAATCAGGGCGGCGGTTTGTCATCATCCCTGGTAATCGGGTGTACCACGGTTCTATTTCGGCTGGCCGTTTTAGGTTTCAACGGCGCGCTCAAACCGATGTTTCACAAGACTTGGGCTTGTAATTGGGGAGACTGGGCACATGTTGGGGGCGATTTTCGGGGCAATCTTGCCATTTCCATGCGGAATGAGGATGAACTGCTCACATTTGGGATCACATTCAATCTCACCATGCAATACAACAACTGGACGAGGACGGGGAAAGACCCAAACCAGCTTATTGACTTGGGGGCTCGTTCCAATCGGTTCCAGTCGTCCTGGTTCTGAGCGTTAACAGGTTGGATGTGGTGGCTGTTGGCACAGACGACCGGTTGAAGCATCGAGCCTTGATCGGCCAAACATGGGCTCCGCAGTGGCAGGATCTAGGCGGCGCCTTTAACAGCACACCAGCGGCTGTGTCACCGGTCAAAGATAAGGTCACCGTGTATGGACTAGGTGTAGACGGCGCAATGTTCCATGGGTCTTGGACAGTCTCAAGCGCCTTCGAATGGGGTGGTGACGGGAATTGGCAGTCTGATGGGAAGACATTTTCGATTGAAGGGTTCGATGTTTAAGACAGAAGCAGTTTCTTCACACAGACCAAGTTGGGAAAATAATCATCAAGCTGGGGTGAGGGGTCCGAACCAGTGTTACAGAATCGACTTATATTACTTCTATGAAGGAAAGAGGGAGAGGTTCTGGCCGTAGCCAGAGGAACGGAGGCGCTCCTATATTAAGGGGACCACCAGCGCTCCGGAGTCCAGAGCCAAACTTGATCTGGCTTAGCGCCGGGTCGAATACTCCAGATACACACCCCGTGACATCACCCTCCCCACAGATCCACCATCTTATTTTCCCGCAGATCCAACACCAGCCTCGCCTCCCCAGAAACCCAGGAGAACTGTTTAATGAGTACCTAGGTAGGTATGGAAGTCGACCAACAACCCCTATTAAGCTCTCTGTATCCGAAATTAGTGCCTCATTATAGTCAGGCTTTTGCACTTCGAGAAGTGGTACCTTACCTACCTATGATATAAGTTGATGACTACACAGGTGGACGATAAAGCGGTTGAGTTAATTGTGGAGGGATTCTCTTGGATTCTGGATGTTCTGGTATACATGCTTGACAACGCTCGCGGTTGGCCGCCTCGAGTGCGTCCAGTGTCACGGCTTTCCATGCAAGCGTTCGGATCACCCTTTCCCTGTTCACGCCACGCAGCAGCGGGGCGGGGAAGTCTCACAGTTTTCGCCCTCCTGCATGTGCATGTTCTAGTTGGATGCAACATACAGTACCCTGATTGGCTGGAGGCGCCGGGAATGCGCTCTCAACAGAACGCTCAAGGCAGAATCAGCCAACCTCAAGGGTCTAGCGCTCAGGCGGAGCGTTTTTCCTGTCCTATGGCCGAGGGGCTGAGATCCATGGAGATTCTGCTACCACCGAGGCGCCCCTCCTTCAGTCAACATTGAGCCTTCATGGAAGATGAGACTCCTCAACACGAGCACCCGCCGCATCAAGGAGTTTCGGTCTGACGGTATTCCGCCGTACGCGATCCTATCGCACACGTGGGGCAGCGAAGATGTCTCGTTCCAGGAGATGATGGGTCCCTCCAGCGGCCATTTATCGAATACAGGATTCGACAAAATTGCGAAGACCTGCGAAGTTGATGTCGGCGAAAAATCGAATGGGTTTGGATCGACACCTGCTGCATTGACAAACCGAGCAGCCCAGAGCTGACCGAGGCCATCAACTCGATGTACAACTGGTATGCTCGGGCCCAAGTCTGCCATGTCTACCTGGAGGACTTCGGAGCGGACAGCCCACTGGACAAGTTATCAGGCTGTCGCTGGTTTACACGAGGATGGACCCTGCAGGAGCTTATTGCCCCGAAGCAAATGATTTTCTTCGACAAAGAGTGGAATACAGGGGCACGAAGGCAAGCCTCGCGGGGAGAATCTCGAACATAACAGGCATCAGCGAGAAGATCCTCCTGCACAAGCAGACCCTATCCACTGTGTCGGTTGCGCAGAAGATGTCGTGGGCATCGGGCAGGAACACCACGAGGATCGAAGACGCCGCATACTGTATGATGGGAATCTTTGGGGTGCACCTCTCACTGCGATACGGCGAGGAGCATCGCGCTTTCCGGCACCTGCAGGAAGTGATCATCAGCTCCGTTCCCGACCTGAGCGTCTTCGCTTGGCGGCGTCAAGCCCCCTCCGCAGCCCAGACTGACGACCAACCCCGGCGCAAATATTGCGGTGTTCTTGCGACAGAACCCCGAGACTACGCGCAGTCCGGCTCTTTCAGCAAGAAGAAGCCATTTGCACGACACGAACTCCTATCTCTGAACGGCGCGATCATGGCAAAGATCCAGCTTTTCGTCGAGACCACCCAGAAGGCAGGATATCGCTATCTCCTACCTCTTGATTGCTGCTACGACTCCCGACCGGAAGTCACCATATGCGTGCGTCTCCGCAAGTGTGGCTACAACGAGTTTGTGAGAGAGGATCCCTACGGAATCGTGGGGTTCGTCTGGCCGTTGCTCAGCCCAATCATCCCGGCAAATCGCTATCTGCTGCCAGACACGACAACGCAGGAATGGGGTGGCATGGAATCCAACAACATCTCAGAGCCGGCCATGAACATGGACCTCATTAGCCAGAACCGCTCTCACGCCATCCAGCTTGAGCTCCCAGTCGGAATGTGGCTACACATGCTGGATATCTGGCCCGGGTATCGCTTCGACGGCGAGGACCAAGCCTTTAATCTCACGGGCCCCAATTTCGAGCACGATGCTTCCATGCTACGCCTGAGAGGCGGCATTTTGTCGCGTTTTGGTGAGCCCATCGAGGTGGACTTCGAATGCGTGTTCTGCACCCTGGGCTGTTCATCGACAGATGAGAATAACCCACCCTAATGCACTCTGCTGGACTATTCGAAGTTTGCTTCGGTTTTGACTGAGTTCCGAACCGAAGTCTCCGAATGGGATTTCCACAGGAACTATGTCCTGGAGCGACTAGTTTCTCACGGGATGCCAAGGACTTCTTCTGTTGTGGTTCAAGGCAAGGAGTCTGGGGTCCGCGTCTCTTTCAAGGTGGAGTTGGTCACCAATGGGAATGTCTGCCAGGGAAAGTTCTGGAGGGCCGTTTTTTCCTTTGAGTCTTCTGGCGACGAAGGCAATGATGAGGAGTCAAGTAAGACGTGGGTCTTTGATACTGCTTGAGTCTGTAGGTCATGGTTGCAGAACCCCTTTGAGCTCTAGCTCTACTTGCCAGCGCTCACAAACCCCCTCTCCGGGCCACAAAGAGACCTATGTGCACGCCAGAAACGGAATACTCGCGCCAGAACTCGCTGTCACTACCCTCGAGACTCATCGCCTCAAGCGGCATCTCCACCCGGCGCCATTCCAACCTCCCTTTCATCCCCCCCGCCTCGCACCCTCCTCATACACCTCCCGCGCAAGATGATAGTTTCGAAATGCTACCCTCCCATCCCCCTCCCCTTCACGGCCTGCCATAGTCTCCGTCCGCCACCCGTCCCCTGACTCAAGCCGCTCGTAATAATTCCGCGCAAACCCCATCATGGCCGTACGATCACTGCGCTTGTTGAGTTTGTTTGTCTCATGCGCGAGTGCATCCAGGTCTGCTCGGGCCACGGCGGGCGGGACTATCCCTGCAAAGACGTCGCTGGTGGGGCACAGGTTGGCAGCGATGGTGGTGAACATGGCGGTCATTTCGGAGAGGGAGGCGGCGTAGTTGAGGACCCAGGCGCCGGTGATGAGGGTGAATTGTCCCGCTCCTACCCCTCCCGAGTCTGAGTCTGAGTTGGAGTTTGAGTTGGAGTTGGACAGGGAAATCCTCCCCAAAGTGAGCGCATCCCTAACGACAAATCTCAACCTCTCCCTCCCCACCCCAACAGGGATCTGGCTGTTCGCCACGGCAACCATCTCAGCGGAGAGGTCGACACCCACTACGGACGCGGCGCCCCATTCGAGGAGCTTGCGCGAGTAGTAGCCGGTGCTGTAGTCGAGGTCGAGGACGTGCGCGCCGAGGATGTGCGGGACGATGGCCGCGTGGAGGTTGGTGGTCTCGATGGCGGAGGAGGGGAGGGATTTGAAGACGCTGGTGTAGTGGGAGCCGAGGGCGTCGTATTGCGAGGGGTGGACGGAGGGGGGGTTGGTTGCTAGCAATTTGGTGGTGGTGGTGGTGGACTGGATTTGGATTCGGGCGCTGTGAATAGAAGGTAGTCCGTGTTGCTATCTACGGTGGGGATGAGGTGGAAGAAGAGGCAGGATGGGAGAGGACTTCAACTTCTCTCGACTGGGAATGTGTCGTATTTTGTACATGTCTTTGGAGTCGGAAGTGAGACAAAAAAGCGGATGCTGGCTTGCGGCTGAGCTGAAGCTTACCGTGACCTCCGTGACAGTGCCTGAGCTCGGCATGATCCCGTCGACGGTGCTCTGGGCCTGGCCCATCGACTAAGGCTCCACCATGATGCTGCAAGTACCCGAACAACAGCCCACGCTAGACCTATTGCTGGAATTTGGACGTAATTCAGAGAGAGCTGAAAGCTGAGGTGGTTGAGCGGTGTAGAAGGGGGGTGTTCGCTAAGGTGCCTAGGCGCGAGACTACCCATGCAAGGGGTAAGGTTTGAGTAGAGTTTATATCCATCCGTTTTCGCACTGTGCAATTGTGTGACGTGCTCGCCCGAGAGAGTCAGTTAGTTGGAATGGAAATGAAAGCAGGTTGTAGTTCCGGGCTCAATGACGATTCGATGAATGGGATGTGGATGACTCCTCGGCAGTAGGGAGCAGGGCTCGATATTTCAGACCCCACTCCCGGGCTCTCTCTAGGCGCCTACCCGGGTCCACAGCCCCTACACCGCAGCGCTATTTACTGACTGAGCGTTGCCAGGTGGGAGTCATTGAGGGCGCTGAATGGTTCCTTCCAGGTTCTCCGGAAGCTTATGGTGCCTGCTTGAATTGGAAGGCCACCAACGTGCCGAAATCACACTTTGCTGCAGGTAATAACGAGAAAGAAAAGGAAGACTGATCAACTGTTAAACCCGTATTGCTCAGGATCCCAGCTCAGTTTGAATTGGAGAACGTCTATTTGCACTATGACTGTGGTCTATTTGCAGTATGATCCTCCAGAGCAAACCCTAACCCTCTAAGGCATCCATCCATCTTACCATCTGTCACCAAGCTCATCTGGAATTCTGTCCCATCTCATCTGCGTCCACAAACTCAACCGACAATTGACCCGGCCACGGCCATTGGGCTCGCGTCCAGAATTCTATCCTTCGTCTCGTTCAGCACCAAGCTCGTTAGCGGTGCCGTCAAAATCTATGGGTCGATTGATGGCGCGCTGAACGAAGATAGAAGTCGCGCTGCTGCGGCCAGCGAACTCCTCCTTGCATTTTCTTGATACGATTGCTTGCACCCCTGGACTATCTTGCTCGAATTTCCACTCGCCCCGTTTGGATCTCCCAATGCGCTATTTTCCGATTCGGAGACACCACTCCCCGTCTTCCATATGCCATTACTAAATATGCTGACGCGTGGCTTGATAGTGCGGTACACCTTGCTCGTCTTCGGATTCTCGGGCTTCGTCTGGCTGTGTGCACGATGTGAGTAGAGGCGATCCCTCGGTCCCTTTGTCGAAGCGTGGAACGGCTGCCGGGGACGCCTGATCGGCATTTCCGGCTTCGGACGGCGGACTCGGGCGACTGAGACCTAATGTGACCGTGTGGGCGACACGACCGGCGGCGCCGACCTGTAAAAAACCGGCCCCGACATGGATGACACTTCTGCGCAGTGTCGGGGACGACTACCCTCACCCTTTTTTCTTGGGTTGTTGGGGAAACGAAGTTCATCCACCATCAAACCAAACTCAAACAAAACAGCAAGTCATCAACTGCTTGCCGCTCGTTCAGACGGTCACAATCGCCGAACACATCGCAGCGGATCTCCACTGCAAGGCGCTTCCAGTCCTCTACGGCAGAACACACCGCGGCGACAGCATCACATGACACTGAACGGGATCCGCCACTGTATACACCGACACCCGCGGTACACTCGCTGGATATTGGGCATCTGGGGTACTTCGGATCGGCTGCCACGAGAAGTCCTTTTCACGCTGTATCTCTCCCACATCGAGGACGCTTCCGATGCATTTCTGCCCTCTAGAGTCGCCAAACACGCTATCCGATTATTACCGAAGACCATGTGGCGTTTCCGTGCCGTGTTCTGGTTGATGTGTAGCATGGGACTCGGTGGTTGCCTGCTCGTGTTGGGACTGAAGATGCCACGGCTGGCAAAAATATCGGGTCGTAGTTGAGATGGGGACTTTCGGGCAGTGCTCTGCGCCCATCGCTAATGATGTGTTGAGCCACAATCTCCACGCGAACTCCCTAGTGGGCTGAGATGGGAGTCAAGAAATGCGGTTAATACTTCACAAGTCCGAGGTTTAGCGATGGAATCGGAGTGGGCCTGTCCGTAAGACTCAGATATGGGTTTGATTGGTTCGGGAAAACTGGTAGATTAAACCCTTCAATGACACAATGTTCTTCTCTGGGCAACTTCTTTTACTTGCGAAGGCCGTATCTTTGAACGTCCGTACAAACCCGGACTTCAATTATTTGCTAGGACTTCTTCACCTATATAGCACACCTGGTCTTTGAACTTCCTGATCAGTTTTTATCGCAGTCATATCATGTGATGCTCATGCGGCTCATACTTGGCAATTAAACGCTGAAATACTCTGAGTTTTCTCATGCAACACAGGTAAGTTACGAACATCAGTGCCAGATCCATATCCATTTCCGTTCGATGCCAGATGATCCGTACCAAGCACGACCACCATTCCCAGCAACAACAACTTAGTCTCACTTCTGCCCTAGCACTGATATCTAAACGACCAAATATGATCATTCAAAAAGTCCGGGACCGTGGGGGCACTGCCGCGGTTCACCTGAGAAGAGCACCTGCAACTGCGCTCTCTGTAGAAAGTAGTGCATCCGCGATGATAGTCCGCTCGGATGGAGCTGGCACGGTCACCCGCGCCGTTCAAGTTCCCTTCGGACTTGACGTTAGCCCTATAGCCTCGAAGCATTCTCTCGGTTTCAATTCCAGGGGTTGCAAAGTGGACGTACAGCAATCATTCTCGTGCCGCGATTCCAGAAATTGGTTGCGCCGTTATAGTTCCGGTCGTCAAAGTGAGTAAATGCTCTCGCCGGGACAGTAGAGGTAAGCAGGGCGGTGGTGAGAGTGATGAGTTACATGATAAACATCAATGTTTTGGTGAAGAGATGTCCTTGAGAAAACCTAGTTGTTAATACGATGGTGCTGATGTTCCGGTGATGCGTTATCAAATGATGACAGCATTCCTTAAAAATTTCTCAAGCAATTTCGAATGCTAGGCACCCTGGAATCCGACAGTACATTGAAGGAATCAAGCGACGGGAGGCAGGACACCTTAGCGCCCGAAGCTCGCACTGAAATATAAACGGGTTCGTAATATTTCAGAGTCCGAGTTCTAGGCACCTCTTCATGGCGAATATTGTGGGCACGGCTGGACTGAAAGCCTAGGTAACATAGTTCGTCATTTTCACTTCTCGCTTCCGTTTCTCATCAATACCACACCACAGTGAACATTCCATGACCATCACCTTATTCGCTCTTCTTCCTACAAACCCATTAATCCCCATTACCCATTCGCGCTGCCCACCATGCAACTCACCCTCCTCACCACCGCCCTTCTTACCGTCGGGGCTTCAGCCAGAGCTTTCAAGCTCTTCGACGACCGATCCTTCAAAGGCACGGGGCACGTCGAGCGCCGCGACAACGATGCCGCTTGCTGTACGTCACCCACTGCCCTACATACCGACCCCCGAATCTTGACAGGGTGTATGTTGACTTTGAATCAGGGAACTTGAACGGCGAGGGTGACCGGGCCAGCTCCGTCCTGGGAGACAGGGGATGCACGATGTTCTACCGGGAGCGAGATTGTAAGGGCGCTCAGTGGAAACAAAGAGGGGAGGGTGCGCCTACGGTCCCGGACTATCTGGATAATCATATTTGGTCGTTAGGAACCAGTGCTGAGATGGATGGGTGGATGACTGGGAAGTATGGGGATCGAGATGTGCATATGGCGGGTTTGGGGAGGAAGGGATGTGGGTACGGAGTAGGACACGCTGTGCGCAGAAAAAGGCGATCAAATCGGCAGAGATAACCTTAACGTAGCATGGTAGCTGATAAATCATCATCATCACCTCAAACTGCAGGAATAAGCGGAGTTGGGTGAAAAGAAAGTGATTGATAATGGAGAGAGTGCTAAAGATGTGCTGAAATTCAACCATGAGCCTCTTCCCGGGAGCTAGACCTATGGGTGCCAATCTCAGTAGATTGCGTTGAGGCTGAACACTGCGAGCGGAGCGGCGTCCTTCACTTTGCCCTTGAACAGCAGCACCCGACTTTTGGTTTCCACATCTAGAGCAAATGTTCCGTACCAGTTGGCGGACCAGTGGGCGGTAGTGCTATCAAGGGAGTAGGAAAATTTACTTCCCGTAGTCGAGCATTCCAACTTCCCCGACGCATCGATTTTGTCAAACGTATCGCCAGAGACAAACACCAAGTCCTGAACCTTTGCTGGTGCTGCTGCACTCTTCGTGCTGGCACGCAGTCCCTTAGGCAAGCCCGCCTGATCAATGACGAGGTTTCCATTGTCGATCTGGAACAGAGTTGCTTCCTGCTGGGTAGCCACGAGAACGACGGTGCTGTTATTATCTGCGGTATCGCTGACCTTCAGCCATTGGCCGTCCGTACCGGCGACGCCGGGGGCCGAAACTTGGAGGTGGAAATCATCGTCGACGGCAATCTCCTTCTGTACGTAGGAGAGGTCGATGAGCAAGTCGCCTGTCGTGTTAAATTTGGGGTTCTTCATGAAGAAGTCGCCGCCACCTGGAAAGACAAACTTGGATTGGCCGTTCAGGGCGTCGGTAAGCTCCGTCTGAATTTTGCCCATGTCGACGCCGCTCTTCAGCGCCTCGTTGACTTGGTTCTCATGATGTTCCCTCAGCGGGATGCAACATTGTTGCCCGTCAAAAAGTGACATATTGGTTAGGTATTGAAGGTCTGGAGCTCCACAGGCCACGGTAACGCTAAGTTCGCCGGCCTTGATAGTGTTGAGCGTCATCGCAGCGGTCCAAGAAACGCATGAATCGGCGCCAATTTTCAAGCTGCGAAGGTTGTCGGAATGTACGCTCCAATTCTGCATTATGCTGACGCTGATAGTTGCCGTGTCTGACCCTGGGATCCATGCCAAGTCGTTACTAATAGCGGTGTCGAGAATACACCGGGCCCCCTCTGCTTCTCTCTTCAGCCTGCCCTGCCATTTGAAGGTAGCTTTAGTGGCATTTAGGATCCACGGGGCAGACACGGGTCTTGGGCCGTCAGTGATAATCCAGTCGTTTCCAGTTTCTTTGGAACCTTTCCGTCCCTGGGACCAGTAGGACGAATCGTTGGCCAAGGTGAGGCATTGCATGTTCAACAATGCAAACTTCTGGAGGACGTAGCATTCCCAGAATATTCGCCTCGAAATTGTGAGATTCGCATCCAATCCTCCGATGATCCAGTTCCCTGCCTTTGCCGGGTTGTAAGGGATATCGGGGAACGGCTGGTCTACCATCTCCTCGATGACGAACATGTCAAGTCCGGCTCTGGCGGGATACTGGCTCTTGAATTCGACAGTGGCGGGCACATAATTTTGGATCAGACACTTCACGGCGGTGGGCGGAAACGAAGGAATTGCGAGCTGCGCATTCGCGGACGGATCCTCGACCTTGACAATGTAGCCGAGAACTGAATATGCGCCCGTGGATAGCCACTGCAGGTAGGTGTCCATGTACGTCTTGAAGATGTTTTGGATTGCGAACCGGAGATCCTCGTTGTCTTCGAGACCAGGACACACGCTGGCGGTCCAGACCAGCTTTGCTGCGGCCGCTGCACTGAAACCCAAGATGAGCTGCGACGCGGAGTACGACCCGGGCTTCAGCGTGATCTGCGATGCAATTGCCCGCGGAACAGTCGCAAGTCGTGACAGGCCGAAGCTCGTCTCGAAGGCAACGGACCAGCCCGAGATGTCCTGTGTCTCCTGCTCGGCGGTCGGTCCGAAACCGGTCCAGTACTGGAACGACCCCTTCTCGAAGTTCAGGAAAAAGTAGACGGATTCCGGCGACTCGGGCACCGCCATCTGTATCCGAGGCGCTGAAAGGGTGGCGCTGATGGCCCCGTACTTGGGCAAGGCATGATGGAACTCGCGCAGCCGCCTGTCCGTTTTGCGTTTGAGCTGGCTGTTGTACCGGGCGGAAAGGATCGAATTGATACTGTCCTCTGAGATGGCGATGACTTGATCGAGGCCCTGGATATTTGTCCAGAAGGTTCTCTTGGGCGCTGCTCCGGCGATCTCCGCATCGAAGATAGCATGTTGGTCGGCCATACTGTGACACACACAGATAAAAAGCCTGGAACGCTGGGGGCAGATTGGGATGCTTGCTGGAGAACTTGGGCAAACAAATATTTTGACCGTCTTCGAACGCAGGAGTAGGTAAGTAGGAAAGCGCCCTCGGACTAGTGCGTGGCGGTCGGCGACCCTCCGCTGTGAATCTGATGCCGGCTTCAAACTAGCGCCGATATTCGAGCTGCAAGAATAAGGTAGGTAGCAATATTGCTAGCGTTGTGCCACTTCCGGAGGTCGAGGCTCGGCACCAATGCAAAGATTAGAACCTGCCAGTGGGCCCGCTGTGCAGGCACCATCGCGCTTTCGAACAGCCGCAGGCGTCTCTCGGAAACTCAGACAGGTATCCGGGCGAATCAAATATTTTGTTTCTACCTCTCAGCGGCCGTCTACGGAGCTCGTCCCTACCAACATCCGGCGGTGTGTCGGTCCTTTAGGCACACGGCATTTCTCCAGCGACGCAGTGCCCAGGTGGAGGTGTTGACTGGCCGGCCTCGTGCCTCACTCAGACCGACTCACACTTGCTCCGCTTGACTGCAGCACCGCCAACATCAACGCTAAACCATACTCAAATGTTGATGCAGCGCCTCAGAGAATATGCACGAATGCGCTGGCGGCAAGCTAAGATCTGAACAATCTAGCTCTAGAGGACGTCCCGGATAAGATGTCTGGGGTACCTAAGGTGCCCCCGGCTGAACGATCCTGCCGTGAGCACAGGCAATCTCTCCGAGCACCTCAGAGACCACAGGAAGAGATGGCAACCGTTACTGTTGACTATGAGCTGTTGCGGCAGCCTCTACAGGAAAAAACTCTCACCGGCGCGCTGGCCTTTCGGGTCGTTTACGATGGCTCACATCGTCCCGTCATTTTCAGCATCGACAAAGATGGCCAATTATTGCTCGTCGCTGCTGGCGATACCGGCGAATACACTGTCGTCAACATTTCGACCCAATTGAAGTTCCTGCCGTCGGAAAAGGTCACCGCCATGGCCGTGTCGCAGGAAAAGAATCTTGACATTTACATTGCTTTCGCCACCGGGGAGGAGAAGATCCCCAGCAGGCTGTGGGTATTTCCTCCTTTATCTCCCAAGTCGGGAAACTGGTACGCAAATATCAGTGGATACACCAGTGTTGAGACGCCAAATTGGGTAATCTCAAAACTCCTACTGGTAAGTTCCCTCACCTAGGCCACCTCTGCAGCTCCTGGCAGCCGCAATATTGACAAGACTGGTTGTTAGGGTGCGAAGGCCGACGAATCTGGCTATCCTTTCCTTGCGGCGGTGGTTGCCCAGCCCGGAAAAGATAAGAAGGACGTCTGCCGGGTTGATGTGAGCCCGACGGGCCGCAGTTGGAAGTGGGCATCCGATCTTAGCTTTCCCTTCAATATCGATGACATGGTCGACTACTGCGTGGGCTGCATTCCTGGGGCCTCGGGAATCTTTGGAATCGACAATACACAGGGCAAGCCAACCCTTACGTTCACCGGAGTCCGAGCAACGGGCCCAGGGCCGCGAGCAGCTGTCAGCTGCAACCTCCCCGTTGTCGCGAATCCAAAGTCGCTTGTGACCACCCTGGACGAGGACGGCTTTACCAATGTCCTTGTCGGGGGAGATGGAATCCTCCATATCTCCTCACAGGATTGCGCCCACTCTGTCGAAGTTGGCGCCATCACAGCCCCACCAACTTTTGCAGACAAGCCCCTCTGGGGAACGCACAAGCTTGCCGTCGCTCAGAACGGGCAGGCCGTGACGATATGGGCCTTAAATGGGGACCACAACCTTGTGGGGCAATCGGCCATGCTCAAGCTGGATAACGATGCCGGAGTGGACGAGCTTCTTGGAGTTGGCCCCACAGTGCCCCTTCTTGCAGGTGGCGAAGATATCCAGACATTTGACGCCATCATCCATCCCATCACCGGGTCACAACAGCTCTTTTGTCTGAAGAAGGACGGTTCAGTCTCGTGTCTGCGCCAGCCTGGCGACTCGAAACTCTGGTCGGAACAGAAACTACGCATCCCCGATCCAGACGACGTGGAAGACGTCAACACCTATGCGTGCCACGTCAAGATCAAGACTGCCGCGGGTCAACCTCTCACGAACATTGACATCCAGCTGGTCGCTTCGAGTGAGGTTTCTTGCGTTGCCAATGGTTGGAGAAAAATCCTAGGATGCTCGCCTGTCGCGGCGAAGACGGACACGCAGGGCGTGTTGTGCCTGGTCATTCCTGCCCCAGATCTCAACGTACCGACAATTACCATCTCAGGATTTGGCCTACCACCCACATCGTTCCACCCCGCTGTCAAAGTAATGGCCAAGCTGTCGCGCACGGCAGAGAGCGGCGAGCTGGCTAACGCCCGTCGCCCTGACGGCAGTGTTTTATTTCCAAATACCCACGCTTCAACAACAAATGCCATTGTTGGCCTGTGTAAGAGGTATACGGAATTGGAACAATCGCCCTCTGCCGCTTCGAAAAACTCTGCCAACTCTGTTCACTCCAATATCAACTCCAACTCTCCGGCTGCTGCCACAGCCTTGGTGTTGGCCGACGCCGAGGATCACGGCCTGCTTTGGCAATTGTGGCACGGATTGGCTTCAGGAGTCGAGGAAATCATAGGTTTTGTCTATGAAGCTGGAGTCTTCATCGTGGAGACGGCCAAGAAGGCGTTCAAATTTGTCGTCGAGAAGGCCGAGCAAGCTCTCAGCGCGTTGTCTGGCCTATTCAAGGCTATCGGATCAGCAATCGAGGACGCAATTGTCTGGCTGGCCGAGAAGTTTGACTGGGGTGGCATTATTGACACGATGACCATTCTTGATGAGCTTTTCAACGCCGGAATCGGCGTCATGCAGGACATAGTCGCTGAGGGAGGTGATGCGGTGGACAGCATGTTCGAAGCTATTGAGAGGGAAGTTGGATCCTGGCATCTTCCGCCCGTGCCGCCGAGCAAGATGGCCAGTTTGAAACCCAACTCCGACCAAGCAAAGACTTCGCGCGCGCTCAGCTTCACTGAAAGCCCGGTCTTCAATTGGGTTAACACCCATATCGAAAATGGAGACTCCAAAGCCCGTATGTCGGCGTCGACGGCAGAATCTGACGTGGCCGACTTCACGTCTGTTCTGAAAAAGATGTGCGACGAGATCATGACTCCCCTATGGGATAACTTCAAGGACACTTTCTCCAGCATTTGGGAAGACTTGAAGAAGCTATTCAGTAACGATACATCTGTGACCTGGGTCGACGTCTTCAAAAACATCGGGGCGGATATCCTCCTCGGAATCGTCCGGGGTATCAGAAAGTTGGTACATGGCATCCTCGCCATGTCCGGGTCTTTTATCTCGTGGGTCCAGGCCATGATGAACAAACCCGTTGATATTTGGGTGGTCAGCAAGCTCTTCCGCAAGGTCACGAACGGGAAGGAGCTCACGATGATGCGCTTGTCATCGCTGATCATTGCAGTGCCCACTACCTTGGTCTTCAGGGTGTTATACGGCAAGTCGCTTCGCGATGTTCCCCAGATCGTCGAGCTTCTCGCCTTGATCCGAAGCGGCCACGACCGTGTAGGTACGGACCCCAGTTTTCCTATGAGCGGTCTTGGGACTGCTGTCACAGCCGCCGCGCGGCGGGAAGCTCCAGCTTACTTGGAGACGGTGCAGTCGATGCCCGTACTGCCGTCGAGTTTGAGGATCCATTCGCCCTTGTTGAAAGAAGCCACCGGTCCAACAGCAAACGGGGCGCCTGCCAAATCTAGGTTAGGCACCGCGCCGCTGCCCTTTGATGCTGACGCGTTCTTGAAAGCGTTCCTGAAGAGGTCCTCAATATCGAGCATGACGAAATTGCTGCGACTAGGCGTTCTCATTAAAAATGCAGCCTCCATCGCCTATACTTGCCTAGACTGCATCTTGACCGGACTGACTTGGAAAACCCTAGGAGGGCGCTCCATCAACGAGGAGAGCGAGGGCTGGAAGAAATGTACTGGTGTCTATTTCTCGATCGTCTTTACTATCGCATCGTTTCCGCTCGAGAAGCTCAGCCGGGATGCATTGGGCGTCACCTTGCGAATTCTCACCTGGGGCGGCACGGGCATCTTCAACTACATCAAGGCGGGCGTTCCCGCTGTCGGCAAACCAGTTGTAGCCGGGTTGACGGGCCTCCTCGATATGGTCATGTACGTCATAGTGCTCAAAGTCGAGGGAGACGGGGATCCACTTCTCGAATGGAGTCAGAGGGTTCTGACTAACTTTTGGGCAATGGGGAGCATGTACAACGCCCAGACGGGCGGCACGGAGCCGTGGGGCTTGGGGATTACCATTCTCGTGGGATTGGCCTTGAACATTGAGGGGTTCGCGTTGGCAAAACGTCAGATTGCCTACTTCGATCGGCATTCTGAGGAGGAGGCTTACGACCCCCCGGCTTGGGCTACTTCTTTGAATGGCTCTTTGCTGTAAGGCACACGTCTCTTCGGCATTCAATATATCACAGATTTGGTTGTCTGCTCGCTTTTACTACTGGTCTCTGTCCATTGCTGGCTTATGCCAACCTGTCCTGTCATGCTCAAGCCAGCTCGGCATGATTCTCCCAGAGCCCCGCACCGGGGACTCGTTACTTTGACACAAGGTCCTATACCAGTCGCCAAATTCAGACATTTCTGACTTGATTCGCTTCACGCACTCAACCCCAATGTGAATGCCATCGCAGAGTGTCAGGGTTAGGGTCGTAGAGGGCCTCGCACGACGCTAAAAATGCAGTGAGAGAAAAGAAAATCAGAAGGTACCCGATAAAATTCGAAGTTCGCCAGACCAGCCATAGCTAATTCAGGAGTCCAATACTGAGTTTTTACCGTCTCAATGGCTGCGAGCATCGGCTCGCTCTGCAGCACGGCGATCAAGCAAATCTCAACCATTTCCACGTTCATCGACGCGGTGCAGCAGGCTCCGGCGGACGTCCAAGCACTCAACAATGAGCTCGCCTCTCTTTACTCAGCTCTCGGCCACATCAGGATAGCCGTAAGGTACAGAACCCGTGCGCCAACGAGATGCCGGAATCGTGGAAGAAAAGATTCTGAGAAACTGGCCGACGAGTGCGGCAAGACCCTGGCTAACATTGAAGTTATTGTCGCAAAGGCCAGGGTCAAGAAAGTAGCGGTTTCTTCGACAAACATGTGGACGACGGTCAACTTTGTCTTTGGGAAGAATCAAGTTGCTTCTGCGTGGGATAATTGTGGGGCAAAATGGGATCCTTCAGATCTTGCTTGCCGCGTTGATGGAGTACGGCGGCCCGGCGTACGTCTCATGTTCTATCCTATTTAGGCGTGAATCGCCTGACGATCCCCCAACCCCTTTTCATCAAGATCCCGTTTCTTCTTATGGAGCCTTCACTGGCAAAATCACCTACTGGTAGAGGACAGCGCAACATCTCACCCCTGTGAATAAAACCACCCTCCTCTCACCTCCCCGCCAGCTCCAACACCAACGCCTCCATCCTCCCCAGCGCATCCATCCCCTGATTCTCCTCCTTCAACTCCACCGCCCTCTTTTTGTACTTCCAATCCCCCAACGCCCTATCCACCCCCCCATTTATCTCCTCCTCGGTCGGCGTCGACTTCCTCAAATTCACCGCCACACCGCACCACTCGGCCCTCGCAGAAACCTCCCCCTTGTCGCCCTCCATCCCCGCCAAGACCATCGGCACCCCATTCATGACGCCGTGCATGAAGCCGTTGTACCCAGCATTCGTAACAAACACATCCGCGAACGGCAGGATGGCGTCGTACGGGAGGTAATCCGCCACAAGGATGTGTGATGGGAGAGGAGTTTCGGAGACAGGGAGCGAAGCACCGCGGCTACCGAGGGTGATGACGGCAAGGAGGTCCGTTCGGGAGGTGAAAGCGCGGATAGCCGGAAGTATCAAATCCCCATAATTCGTCGACACCGTGCCCTGCGTGACAAAAACAACCTTTTTCCTCCCCCCCTCACCCAGCGCTGCATTGTCCGTAACCTCCCCCCACCAAGCCGGATGCTTCCAGTTCGGGTCGAGCCCCTTCAGCGGCAGCCCGCCCACAAACCGCAAGCGCTTCACGTCTTTCGACGACGTCCGCGGATACTCGGTGCTAGCGCTGGTAGGCTGGACGGTGACATCGCCAAGCGTCATGACGGTGTCCCACAGGGAGCCGGTCAGGAGCTTCGTCGCGCCAAGGGGTTTCATGACGGAGTTCCAGTGGGAATTGAGCATGTCGTTGGCGGGGCCCATGGAGTCGTAGATGGTCTTCCAGAGGGCTTTGTTCTCGGGGGTTGGGTCATACGGCAGCGCGGGCCCAAAAGGCGGGAGGTCCGGGTCGTTAGAGGGGTTGTTGTGCGTGGCGAAGTTGATGGTCGGTGGGAGGGTAGAGTACCCCTTTGGCAGGGGCGCGCCGTGCGCGAAGGGGAGGAGGCCCATGGACATGACTTCGTGGAGGAGCACCACCGGCGCGGAAGGGTTTTCGGCGCGGGCGAGTTCGAGCGCAGCGGTGAGGGCGCGGTGGGCGGTGGGGATGGAGTCTGCGAAGACGTGGTTGAGGTCCTCGAGCAGGCGGACGTTGAGATCGGCGATTTGGAGGCGCTGTTCGGCGAAGACGGGGTCCATCACGAAGTTGTTCTCGATGAATACGATGTTGAGGTTCTCGGCGGTCTTTTGGAAGTCGGCGCCGGTGACGAAGTAGACTTTGAAGCCGCGAGAGGCGAGGTGGCCGGCGACTTGGAGAGGGCCGCCGGTGTGGCCGAATGCTGGGTAGGCGGCGCCGACGATGACGGGTTTTTCTTGGGAGCCCATGGTGATGGTTGTGTTGGTCGAGGTTGAGAGGGGGTTGGACTTGGTTGGTCGACTTGGTGTGATTAAATGGGGAGACTGCAGCATGAGGGTGAGAATGCGGAAGCTCTTATAGTTCCTGCTTCCCTGTTTGATTTGTTTGCACTGGCACTCTGGTCAGCTTGCATTTACCTAAAGTAGTCTGGATGGCAACCTTCTTTCGGCGTAGCCGATATTGTCCCCAGCAAGCGGTATCTCACCCCGCCCAGAACCAGCCGCATAGCAAATCCGACCATGTCAGCATTCCCATTGGTTACGGCTTATAATTCTGTCAGCTTTTGTCCGATCCTGTCAGCAGCGCTAGAAAATGCGCCCGAGAATTTACGTTTGAAGCCAACCGTTTCTCTGCCGTGTTCCCGCCCGGTCGCCCCTTTTCCGCAGGAGTCTCAGCTTCTCAAGATGCCACGCAGGGGTCGCACTCGATACCACAATAAAGAAGCCGCGCGGGAGCTCCTATTGTCACTGGACCCGCTGATGAAACCATTGCACCCGGTAAGGATCGCGGAGTGGGTCTTCGCACTAACACGAATGACAAAATGCGACGCAATGCTACTCTGACGCTTGAAGGGACCATGCATCAACCGCCGCGTCGTAGGAAAGGCGTACCAGATCTGCGGGATTGCCATCCTTGACGTGGCGATCCACATCGTTCCTCGGCCCGATAGAAGTACGTTAGGAATATCAACCTCCAAAATGTCACTCGATACGGGGATCCCACATGATATTCAGCCTCCCCCTTTCAAAGACACCACAGCCAAAACCACAAAATAGCAATAAACACCGCACAACAAGATATCGACTCAACATCCACCCTACAACAGGCACATACGGCATGATCGAAAACGCCACAATCGGAAACTCCTGAAGCAAGATACCAGTCGCTGCAATGACCCCCCTCGGCTCCATAAAACCAAGGACAAACCTACTTGGGATCAAGTACCTTGTTACAATCACGAGCGTGAATGAATGTGCAGAGGAGCCAGCTAATGACTACAAGCTGAAACCCGGAGTGGCTGAGGAGAACAAACGACACTGCCTTTAAAGGGGCAGCGAACCCCAGTTTTGATGGGTGGGGCCGAAACAGTTCATGTGCAGGCCAAAAAAGGGTTCTTAGAAATGCCGAAAAGGGGGGTGGACAGAGGTCCACAAAAGGATCAGAGCAAAAAACATACAACACCAGGGATTCGCTGGTCGTCACCGACCCAACTACTAGTCTGGCCCTCACTGGCTTGTCTATGGGAGAGCAGACGGGATCCCGAATTCTCCAGTGGGTATGGTCGTATGTGACAGTGTGGCATGGTTGATTCGCATGAGTAGGGGGACATGGGGTAGCTGTGCGGTGAGGCAGAACACGGAGGGAAACGGCCTCGGACACCGTTTTCTTTGACAGGTTGAGCGAGGCGGTTTGATGGCGGTTGAAGTGATTGTAATGAACATGAAGTGAGAGTGAACTTTAAAGCACGTTCTAAATCTCTGACAGTCTGCACCTCCTGTATTTCTCCTAGGCTGGAAACGAATATGACACACGAGTAGATGAAGAAAAACGATAGTCTGCCAGAATAAGTAGGGACCTGAATTCGAGTCAGTCCTAGCAACCTTTCATTGCAGTTTGAGGGGGTTGTTGGGGGTAGGGGTGGGTGGGGGGTACTTGCATGTGCACATGGTTCACGTTGACACTTAGATCTGATTGGATCATCGATCCCGCCGGTGTGTGAGGTAGCCCGCCGAGGACGGCAATGACGCAAGGCTGTGGGAGCTCTCACGATTCCCCGGCCACGAACCACGTTCCATTCCAGCCAACCAGGCAGTCGTGTGTGTGGTGAGGTGGGTCTGCGTCCGTGATAGGCATAGCGTGAGGCAGGCCACCCAGAGGGAGAGTGCCGCGATGAAGAGAGAAGGAATGCCAAAGGCAATGGCGGTGATGACCTCAGGGGACATTGACCAGTCGTTGGGTTGGGCCATATTAAATTAATTAGGTGGTCTTGGGGAAGGATAGTTTTGCAGTTTAGTCAGATTTGTCAACATGAATTGGAAAACAAATGTTCAGCGGAGCTCGGTCGTTGTAAAAATCGGGGAAGCTGTAGCTGCCAGCCATCGCTGGTGCTGTCACTTAAAGCTGAGGTTCATGTTTATAAAGGGCCAGGGGATGAGAGAGGGCGGGTGGGTGTGCGAGACTTGGCCGAATGTGGATCCGGTCGGTTGCCTTATTAAAGAGTTGAGGCTCCGCTTGTGGTTCGCACGGAAATGATGAGTCTGGATTATGTAGATAACGGTTGGCTGAAGATTTGGGGCCCCGCTTGCTTAGTGTAGTTTGTACGGAAACGATGAGCTGGATTGGTGGATAACTCACTCCTATGGTGCACGGACTATATACGCTAAATTCAGCAAACCATGGGAGTGGCGCATAAGGAGTGGTGAGGCGTAGGTACCTAGGTAGGTACGTTAGGTACTTCTTCTGCATTTCTGACGTCGGCGATGCCAATTGGTTAGCTGTTGGCCGGGAGCTGGGAGTTCTCCAAATTCCCATGGCAGGCATCGCACATGTGCAAGAGATCGATATTCCACCCCCGAAGCTCTGGCCACACTGCGTGCGGGGCCCTTGGTGGAGGGCTCGGGTCGACAAGGGGATTCACCTTGAGCCGGCTGCGCCAAGCAATGTTGAGGCGCTTGCTAATCCACATGGTATGGCTGCCCGTCATAGGCTGGGGAGCGGCCTTGGGCGAAGCGCCCACCTTCCAACAATCCCCGATAAGTTCCATTTAACTCCTTTGCGGTGTAAAAGATCGAGTAGCGCAATTGTGGAGCGGATCCCCTGAAGCAAATTTTCACTTCACATCGTCCTTCAGTAGCCATAGGGGAGAATGCAATACATAGGCAAGTACCTACTTAAGTGCGTACAGAATGAGGGTAATAAGGGCCTCCATGCCTCCCGGGACCCGGGAAATCTGATTTCTCATGTCAGAGCCTCAAGGCACATTGTGCCCAGTCGGAATTCTCAAGTAGCTAGAAAAAGCTCCCTTTCAACGCCTCAGCTACGGCCTCAGCAACCAATCTCTGCATTGCCGTTCCAGCATGGTGCTCATCCCACCACAGACTAGAACATATGCAGTCGGTACTTTTACAGTCAGAATCGAAAACTCCATAAGCCTTCCGATTACCAAGCGCTGCTTCCCAAGCCGAATGCGTGTCCACGATGGTGACCTTCGCCTCTGAGTTCGCTGCCATGAACTCACCAGCTCGAACTGGGAGCTGCGAGTTCCAGTTCTGAACTGAGTTTGCGAGGTTGGTGATTTCGGTCACGCCCAAATTGTTGATCACTGCTGGGGTCCTGTCGATTGCTATGGGTTTGTTAGTGGAGGCAAAGTGCGAGCTCGGAGCTCGCGAGACAGGTCGAACGTACGTGGGACATTCAGCAATGCAAAGTGCCTTGCTCCCTGGGCATACAATGTTCCCAGCCGGGCGAAATACCCATCCAGAACCCTGTTGACGACGGCAGCCTGGTCTTCGGGCTCCATGAATGTGTTGAACAAATCGTTGATGCCGATCCAGGTCGCAAACAATGCATTTTCCGGCGTCCAAGGGGCATATGCAGGCTTCGACTGCACGCTTTTCGCCCAGTTGTTGAACTGATCGACCAAGCTCAATCTGTCGCTCTTCCAGGGTGGCACGATAGCAGCATCGACAGTTGAACCCGGCGAAGCGAAGTTGAAGGTGAGCGTCACAGAGGTGTTGAATTCCGTGGCGAGATATCCCGGCCAAGCAAGTCCGCCGCAGAAGGTGTCCCCGGGGGGTGGGGGGTTGCCCATTGGGTTGGACGGCGAAGGCTTCGCTCCGTCGATGCTGAAGTTTGTGAACGTGAACGAATCGCCAAATACGAACAGGTACTTGGTCTTTGTGTTAGGGTCCGGGACAATCGCCGTAATAGCTGCCTCTGCGCTGAGAAGCGCGATGGCGATTTGGGCCAGCATTTGCGTACTGCGACCAGAATGTAAGAAATAAAGTTGAAAGGATACACCGGATTTCATTCACCTGGTTGGGCAAAACCAAAAGTCCAGAGGCCCATTTGGTTACGGAAGGGACAGCCAAGGTGGTTTTTAGCAAGTTCATACCAATTAGGTATCTCCTCGGAAGGCATGCTGAGCGTGCCTTCCTCCATGGAACCACTGTGGGCTTCTCATCGAACGTGTGTCCCTGCAACGGCGCAACCAACCCTCGAAAGTGCCACCTCCACCACACCCCAACTTCCATTCACTACAAATACCCCCCCAACTCATCCGCCCACCCGATCGCCCCTGTAAAATACTCCCCCACCAGCGCAGCCTCCCACCGATCCCCGTGCACCAAAAGCATCTGCACCGCATACATCAACTTCCTCGAAATCCGGCCCCCATGCAACACATTCCGCCAATACCTCTCCACCTTCTCCAGAACCGCTCCAGCATCAACAAACTCACACCTTAGACAGGACAACCTCCCCTGCAAAGACTGAATATCCTCCAAAGACCTCAAAATATCACCTATTGACACCCACCGCTGGTGAACGACGGTTATGAACCGGTCATATATACCCGAGTACGCCTCCCTGTCAGGATCGGCGTTCCATCTCGCGCGCAGAGCGTCATGGTTGTGGAGGACGAAGAATAAATTGGCGCTCATCGCTCGGGCATTTGAGATGCACTGCTTGATGCGAAAATTGCGGCCATAGGCGCAGCTGATGCATGGGCAGGCGTTTTGGGCTGGGTTGTGCGGGATGTTAAGGGTTGCCAGCTCGGGTTTTGGGTGGAAAGGGCACTGGCAGAGCTGGGTGAGCGGGACGCGAGAGGACCAGGGCCGGCGGGATTGACGGCGGATTTCCTCCGCTAGGTTTGGGGCTTGTGCCGGGGAGCTGGGGTATCGTGGGACCTGATTGGGAATGTCTTCGGAGGACTGAGAGGCTGTCTCCCAGTTTCCGGTCGTGGAGAAAATCTTCCCGGGCCAGTACCCTTGCCAACTCGGAGTGCTCTCCCTTGGCGCTCTTGGTTGTTGTGGTGAGCTGGTATAGTTGCGATACAAGGATTCAGTCGTTTCCCGCGGCTGGGAGGGCCGCCCTTGAAAACTCAGAGTCGTTGTTTTTTCTAAGCTCAACATATTTCGCAAGCTCGCATCGTACCTCGCACGTAGGGCTGGATCGCACAGAACATCGCGCGCCTCTTTGACTACTCGAAATGCGGCATTATTTTCGGGCGTATCACCCACTTTGTCGGGGTGAGTTTGAAGCGACCTATTGCGGAATGAATATCGAATTTCCTCAGGTGTTGCGTCGTGTCTGATCCCGAGAACATCGTAGTGGGTTGGAGGCTGAGAAGGGGACATAATGAAGGTGGTCGGATCTGAGCTTGGTACTGTGCTGGAAATCGTCGGGATCATGGGTGGTTTAAATTTGAGTGCGAAGGGACATTTGTGCGAAATGGTAAGGTTTGAGAAGTGATTATAGAGTTTGGGACGCTCCGATTGTCACAACGTTTGGTGATAGGGTTGCTGGAAGTTAATAGGTAGGTAGTACCGGCGGGTCGGTTGGAGCTTGGAAAAAACATAACATGCGGGTTAATTGGACTCTCTTGGTTGCACGACCTTTTAAGTTGTGCCTTGAAGACTTAACACTGTTTTGCATCATAGTTCTACCTCATAGCGTGGCGTGGACCATTGATAACGACAACCGGAAATGAGGGTATCCATTGCAATCCGAGGAGTTAGTACCTATCCCAAGGCCTTCGAGTCGTATGAAGGTCTCCTGGCATTACACGTCTCCCGAATTTGCTGGGCGGCAAGCCCCTGATGCATTTCGATGGCCATGTTGACCCTGCCGAACACGCCAAGTATTTCGGAAAGCCCAATCCTTTTGTGGAGCTTTGTTCGCACCTTGGGGCAGACATGATAGCCTACCCTCAACCCGCAGCCCTCAAAAGCTATCTCCGCTGTAGACTTACCCGAGGAGAGATTTGCATCTCGATGCTTCTCCCGGTGGAGAGCCTTTGCCGTTCGTGACCAGCTCACTCGTGCTTGCTGAACGGCAACATACCACTTATATCCATCAATAAGTGTAGGTAGTATACAGTTTCATCTTGGGGGTGGAAGGCTTTAGCTGTGTGCGTTGTCTTCAGCAGGCGCTGCATTGTGGAGTAGACAACCTTGCTCACATCCGGTACAGCCCGCCCCGGAAGAAACGAAGCTATGTTTGTGTGAATCGCGCAAGCGATATTAGCGCCCAGAAGTGTTTCGGCTTTGGCGGCCCAACCCCGCATTCTTTGCTTTTCCCTCTCCAAGCCGTTATGCTCATAAAAGGGCGTCACTTCCACTCCTGTTGCAATTCCTTACTCTTCTGAACTTGGCACCTTTTTATCGCAACAATCTTGTTTAATTCCGCACAAAACGGACAGGGCTTGCTTGATTTATCTACCCGCCCGCCCATCTCTAGGAAGACGAACAATGGACCCTTCCCGCTTGCCCCCAGAACTATTCGACAAGATCATACACTCCACCGCCAAAGTAAATGACCCTCGGCCTTAATCACGAACGCGGCCGTCTCGTGCTTCTAGATGACGACATCGATCTAATCCGGAACGCCATTTGTACGACAGGACTTGGACGAGTTGACACCAAAATCCTGGACGCAGTCCGAAAGGCAGACCCAAGGCTATTCATGGCTTTGCTGTTGGCGAATCTACCAAATTTGACCACACTGTACGCCGATCTTCCAGATAAAAAGCAGCCGAGAATGCGCAAGATAGGGACCGCCCACTTAGAAATCTCCGCGAAGCCCATCTCTGCAGTGCCTGGACTTACTACTTGGATGAACTGGCAAGTCAACCTTTCTAATACTAACTCTCGATCTACCACACGTCAGAGTGCCTTTTCCGTACCCTAAGTGTTAAAAGGTTATCAGTCTTCGATTTCCACCAAATATACGCTGTGCGGAATCTCCAGGCCGCTCTCGGATCGTCTTCCATCACGGATTTGACGCTGGTGTTCCACCCGTGCTTCCGGCTCGCGTGGGAGGACATAGCGACACTACTTGCTGTACCGGAAATGCTGACCCACCTGAGCATACATTGGCTTGATAGCGTTCATTACGATTTACTCATCCATGGACCCCATTTATCTAATGAGGACTTGTGGAAGGCTATTCAACAACACGCGGCTTCTCTCGAGTCTCTGGATGTATACAGGTGATCGCAAAACAGACGTCGGCCGAGGAAACACAAACCTGCGGTGCCGCGAACTACTTCCCTTCCCAGTACACCTGCTACAACAACTCGGCCCTCTGTCCCAAAGCTTACAGTTTGCCAACGGTACCGTGCGCGGGCCCGGGTGGGTGCTATTCACCCCATGAGTTCTCCTGCAGCGATGGGGTGCTGCGTTCCCTCCCAAAGGCGTCCTCGCCCTTTACACTCACTGCGCACGGGGTACGGGCGGCGTACCAGAACAAGCCGATCAAGGCTTGTAGTGCACGTCCTGTCCGGCTGGGAGAGCAGGCGTGAACTGCGCAAACTATGGGCGGAAGACGGCGCTTATGCCTGGCGGGGCTATGGTAAGACTCGTCGCCCTGACTGTCGCAATTGTACTAACCTTCCGTCGTGGAAAAAGGCAGTGGATGTGCCCGGGGGACAGTATTGGTATGTGAATCCTAGAGATGGCGCTCTGCAATACACGGATGCCCCGATTCTACATGCGGGAACCAACGGCACTGTTGGCTGGAACGCAACCACGACCTTTCCCCCTGTTCAGGATCAAGAGTTTGCAGGACAGCGAGTCTCAGGTATGTTGTGCTTCCGCTGCTCCAGATACCACGTACTCACCTGTCATAGTTGTCGACAACGGTTTCTTTGACTTTGACTCCGAGTCGCACTATTGGTTCGCGTGCTTGAGGCTGCTGAACGGGGGGGTTGCAGGACGTGGAGGATATATTCGTCATCGGCTTCCAATGTCGATTTTCTGGACTGCGAGAAGATAAAGTTGGTGGCAACCGCTGTGGACAAGAAGCAGGGGGCGTACAAGTATGACGAGTAAAGCATGTTGTAGAAGTCGGCAGTTAGAATGACAAACTGGGATGGAGACCACTATTATCGCCAGCCTTCATGATGGAAAGAGGAAAGATCATACCACTGGTCACTGCAGTGGAATTTCGTGCCTCGACTCCAGGCGGGTGGCACCTTGCATTCCTGTCGAACTGCAGCGGCAGTTCTTGGCGCTCAGGCGCGCAGGCGCCTTACCGCTCCAGGCTAGGCTGGAGCGCAGGAGCCTTCCGTCATGTGCTCTCCTCTCACACAGGGAGCTCTCTTTTGTATTTAGTCTGGGAGCTTCGCTCCCACCCTTTCTACCTAATCAAGTCACTTTGCAACTGCACTTCCGCTGCTCCAATGAGCTCCGTACCCTCAGTGAAACGTTCCACAATTCCCACTTCAACTGATGTAAATGCGATGAACACATGAAGGTTTACGGGTAGTCCGCTCACCAGGCAGCTCCAACATTGCCCTCAACTCTTGAACTCTCCTATCATGCAGGTGGAAATCCTCGTGTTCAATGCCGGGCATGGCATTGTGTACTATTTCAACAAAAGTTTCCTTGTGTTTCTTCCGATAGAAGTCTCTTCTACCATGTTTTAAACAACAATGCAGGTGGAGATGACGTTAATTAATAACGGAGCGCAAATGGCGATCACACGATGCCCCATTCTAGAACCCACACAGGCCATAGGATGTAAAACGGCCGAATCAGAATGCTGTTGCCCGCACAGCCGATCACATCTCACCCTAGGACCCAAGACCCATTACCGAACAGATATGAACCCAGCACTTCGACCGCGTGTCGCCGCAATCTGACCGGTTAAGCCAAGCCATGCCTGGATTGGCCGACAACCTCGAGTTCGGACTCGGCCCACATGTTTTTTTCCGGGATCCGATCTGCCGGAACGCCAAGCCCCTATATTTCCGCCTTGTGGGTGAACAACCACGCCGGTCTCCAAAAATGCCCCCTCACCTCCATCTAAATGGTGGGTAGGGGCGATAGAGTGCGCTTCAGGCACAATGCTGAGGCCAGCGAATGAGATGCCTCCGCCTATCGGGACTTATCTACGGCTCGCTCTCTGATTCCTCTGTTTCTAGACGTTCCATTCCCCGTGCAGCAAGGTAGCAACGGGAGGTGGATGGAGCAATATCCCACAGGGTTCGTTGTAGCCGACCGGGTAGATTTACCGGTGGCGGTTGACCACCAAAAGATCCTTGCAGGCACTATGGTAATGGATACGGGGTCGTGGATGCAGATATAAAGCAGACTCGTTGTCAGTGGACCTCCAGGCGCAAAGGAAGTTTTCACGGTGAGAGGTTCCACCAGCAACTGCGTCGACAGCTCTCATATCCAAGCTACCAGGATGCGTCTCTTGTCGGTCATAGCCGTCGCAAAGACGGTCTCGCTTGCGAGATGCGCCACCATCTACGACTACATCGTCGTCGGTAGCGGCCCCGGAGGCAGCCCCCTCGCGGCCAACCTGGCCAGGGCTGGATACTCGACGCTGCTGATCGAAGCGGGTGGCGACGAGGGCGACAATCCCACGTACAGAAACATGGCGAACTTCATCGAGGCGTGCAACGACGAGGCCACTCGCTGGGATTTCTGGGTCAAGCACAGCGATGATCCAAAACAGGACGCTCTGTTCAAGCACACGACTTGGGATACCGGCGATGGGACCTTTTACGTTGGCCTCAATCCGCCTGCGGGTGCCAAGGTATTCAATCCCACTCAACGCATTCCCTGCGACTTATGCTGACTTGAGCAGTACTTGGGTATCCAGTACCCCCGCGCGGCGGTCCTCGGCGGCTGCGCCATGCACAACGCCGGCGTGTCGTCCTTGGCGCAAGATGACGACTGGAACATCGTGGCCAATCTCACAGGCGATCTCAGCTGGGAGGCTCCCAAGATGCACAGGTACCTGAAAGAGATCTCCAAGGTCGAGTACCAGCCCGCAGGCACGGACCCAAATCACGGATATAACGGTCGGTGTTTCCGAGTCTCAAATCCGGGAGGTGTGACGCTGACAGGAACCAAACTCCAGGCTGGCTCTCCATCATCACCGATGACCCCTCGTGGGCAAAGGCGACCAACACGACCGGCGTGAGAATTCTCAACAAGTTTGCCGAGTCGCTCGGCCAGACAGCTCCCGATGCCGTGTCGCTGCTGTCCAACCATGACATCCTGAGCACCAGCCCGAACAAGGATTACGTCTCGTCTCTGTACAACATGGCCTTGCACGCCAACTCGGTGCGTCCTTCAAATCCCCGTTCACGTACGTCAAACTGACACCCATCCAGAAAGGTCAAAGGTCAACCCCCGGTGACTATGTCCGCACAACCCTGGCCGATCCCGCCAAATACCCCCTGACGCTGAAGATGCGCTCCCTGGTGACCAAAGTCTTGTTTTCCAACGAGTCAACCGCCCAGCCGCGCGCCATCGGCGTCGAGTTCATGGAGGGCGCATCCCTCTACAAAGCCGATCCCAAGCACGTCCCCGGCGCCAAAGGACCAGTCTCTCAAGTGTTTGCCAAAAGGGAAGTCATCATCTCCGGCGGCACCTTCAACACCCCGCAGATCCTCAAGCTCAGCGGTGTCGGGCCCAAGGCGGAGCTGGAGAAGTTTGGGATCAAGGTTGTCAAGGATCTGCCGGGCGTCGGGGAGAAGATGAGTGATAATTACGAGGCTTCCCTGTACGGCATCACGACCGAGCAGATCCCTGCGGGTTTGTCGACTGCCATCTTTCGGACGACCAACGCCCCGACTAAGAAGCGGAACATCTTTGCGTGGTGCGGTCCCTTCTCTTTTGAGGGTTTCTGGCCTGGATTTCCAACCAATCGCCCGAATCAGTGGGAGTGTGCGATGGTGCACATCGGACCCAAGTCGCAAGCTGGTACGTTGGTGGTTTTTTTGTTTGTTGTTGATGTTTGTTTTTTTTTGGTGGCAACCGGCCCCATCCTTCCTTCCCTTTCCACACCCAATTCTGGAACTCCACGCTAACCCTACTCAGGCACCGTCCGTCTCAAGTCAGCCGACCCCCAAGATACACCCGACATCAACTTCCGCTTCTTCAAAGAGCAAGGCGACCAAGATCTCGCCGAGCTCGTCTCCGCCACCAACATGCTCCGCGAGACATGGAAGGCAGCCGGCGCCCCCGCCGCGCCCATCCAAGAGCTGCATCCCTGCCCGGGGGAGCTCGGGAAGGCCGCATGCACGGATGCCATGCAAGCCGAGTATTTCAAGACGCAGGCGTATTCGCATCACGCCACGTCCAGCTGTGCCATCGGGGCGGATAACGACCCGATGGCGGTTTTGGATTCCAAGTTCAGGGTGCGTGGTGTGTTGGGACTCAGGGTGGTGGATGCGAGCGCGTTCCCTGTTGTGCCGGGGGCGTTCCCTGTGGTGCCAACAATGATGCTGAGCCAGAAGGCGTCTGAGGTTATTATTGCAGATGCGAAGGGGGCTTGAGTTTCGTGCAGCGTCTTTTGCAGAGTGAAAAGTCGCCTACGAAAGCTCCGACCGAAAGAGGGGGCCAGATGCTTCTGCGAAAAGGCCCGGAAACCGATATCGAACGGCTTTTACGTGGGTAGCAAGGCCTTTCCAGCAGCTGAGGAGGCGTTGAAAGCATTATAATCAAGGGTCTCTGTGATACAATATGGTCACCTGGTTGGCCACGTGACTCGCCACCTTCCACCACTATATTACTGGCTCTCTGCCACCCTCTCCTTTTTATCTAGAATAAGCAATTCCATCACTCTTTTGCCGAACGGCCAGAAAACCGCTCTGTTTTGTGTTCCACAGTCTCACCGGTCTCTGGATGTCTGAAGTGCACGAAAGAGGGCCTTGAGGTGCATGCAAGAGGTCTTGAAGGGATGCGAAAAGGCTTCAAAGCATTTTCGATATCCCCAATTGTCTCCTTTCCAGGCCTTCCGAGATTTCCCCAAGGCCATCTTATATGCACTTTAGACATTGAGAAGTTGGCGAGACCCCGTATTACGCAGTCAAAACACCTTATCGGTCACTAAAGGGGCCTTGTTGTGTACTTGATGGGTGTCCAAGAACGATTTTCGGAGGGAGCTTGAGTTTTGCGCGCTGTGTTCGTAGACCACCCAATCAGTAACTGCCGTTTCGGTCATGATTCAAATGTTTCTCTGAGATCTATCCCGCTAATATTGGTGCTCTGTACAAACACTCAGGCCGAAAGACATGGGCTGTTTAACGCAGCGTTCATTCAAGCAATCATTATGGTGGATGGTAGTACTACTCTACACTCCTTTTCTCCTCCGCAGTTGCCGTCGACAGCCGCTTCTCGCTCCACGCTTCCGACGAGTAGGGGTCTGTCTTTGCAAACTTCCTGGCCGACACACCCTGTTCGAACAACATATCCAGCTCGGCATACGTCCGGTCCTTGGGCTCAGGCAGGCGGAAGCAGACCCAGACCCAAATTCCCCTTACCAAGCGGCACCCGAGATGTGGCGCAACAGCCCTCGCATCCACGAGTTCATCCGCGAGATCAACAATGTTCTAGCCCCTTTCTCGGCCGTCTCGGTCGGGGAGCTGTCCAACACACCCGACTCTGCAAAGGTCCTTCCCTGCGTCTCAGCCAGCGCGCGCGAGCTGGACATGGTTTTCGAATTCTCCGTCGTACGCCTGGGGAATGGCGACTATTTCAGCGGGAAGTACACCTACACGCCATTCCCATTATCCCGGCTCAAATCTTGGTATGACCAACATGCCCAGTTCGTGGGATATCACGCATTACCAGGACGTCGAGGCCGTGAATTTCTTCGCCGAGGCGGTTGCATCGGGGGACAAGAAGCGGATCCGAGATACCAAGCACGGGTTGGGAATTCTCGCTCGCGATCACGCACGGCTCTCTTTTCGCTGGAACGAGGATGACAACGTCGGGTTCACGGGCGATGCAGCTAAAAGTTGGACGAGGATTCTAGTTGAAGGTGTCAGTGTTGAGGGGTCAGCTAGGAAATCGGGAGTCAGTATTGGAGTTTTACAGGGAGATGTTACGCCTTCGGAAGAGGTTTCAGGAGGTGTTTGTGTTTGGCACTCATACGCTGTTGGACCGTGAGAATGAGTCTACTTGGTCGTATCTCAAGGATGGGACCTTTACGAAGAAGGATGCATCTCGAGCAAGAGGGAAAGCGTTGGTGGTTATGAACTTTACGACAGAAGCGGTGCCGTTAATGGATGTACTCGCTGCCCTGGGTTGTTGACCTCAGTCGGTGAGACTGATGGTGACGACCGAGGTTGGGGTGAATGAGGAGAAACTCTCGGCGTGGGAAGGAAGGATATATTGTGATTTTAACCCTGAATTCTGCATCTAATTCTCATCGAGACATCTCACCGATGCTACAAAGGCTCAGACCGAATGAGAGGGACCAAACACTCTGTTTGAGAAGTCCTGAAACCCGTCCTCGCACGCCTAATACGTGCACAGCAACGCCACTCGAGCAAATACAAGGCCGTTTGATCATTATGATTGGAGGTTCCCTCAAGCTCTCAAGCACATGCAAGAAGGCCATAAAGACATGCCGGAAGGTATTAACGATATGTAGAAAGGCCTCGAAAGCACCTACGAAGACCTTAGAGACGTGCAAGAACGCCTGGAAAGGTTGTAGTTAGGCATCTTGAGGATGCTTCGGAGCCTTGTCTGCACTGTCATGTCTCGGTTCCGGTGATTGCCGTTTCGATCTGTTTCTCGAGGAGGACGTCATATACTGCCTGCCCACTGGGCAGCTGTCTGATCAGACCACGGAGATAGCTCAAGTCGCTCCGAGGCTCCTCTTGTCGCATATCCGGGCTACCGGTGCTGTTTGCACCCACTGGGACCCGTGCAAGCACGTCCACGACTGCGGAGGCAGTGTCGAACAGCTTTTCGGTCAATCCAACGCCATGAACAGCCATGCTCTCCACCGTAAGATCGCGTGTCGAAAGGGCGAGCTCTCGTGCAATGCAGGCCGGGTACGAATATGTCAAGCTCTCGCGCGAAGCCTCTTGTCGTAGATGGCCCAAACGCTGCCTCAGCTGCCAGAGGACATTCGCAGCCACAGCTGGGTGACGCGCAGGTTTACCCTTTGAGCGGCGTGCAGGTTGGCGGCTGGATCCACCGCGGCGTTGACCGAAGCCTCGATGTCGTCGAGGAAGTCAGGAGGACATGAAACGGCGGGCTCTTCCCTGTTGAGGAGGGCGAAGAAGAGCGTACCAAAAGGCCGGAAGAGGGCAGCAAGACTTGCGTAACCAGCGAGCGATGGGGAATCCTCTGGCGGCTTGGTCTCTGGATAGACGAGTACCGCGATGGAGCGTCGGTATCTAATCGCGTGAGAGCGTTCACATACCAGCAGCACCCCAGAAGATTCTGTTGCTGAGCGAAAGCGTGAGGGTGGTTTTCGGTTCTCGGATGAGCTGCGTGGAGTTGCCAGAGAGTGGAGGTCTCGCGGACATAGAAGAAGGCCCGACTGTGATGCAACATGGCGGCATGACAAGCGTACAGGAAGAATGTATGCAAGCACACCTCCAGCGATGGGCTCACTCTTGCGGGCTCGCTCCCATGAGTGCGCATTGCCGTCGCTCGCTGGAGATGCTCCAACCCTGACGTCGCGGGAGTTTCCGATACTGGCCCTATGTGGACGTGGGATCCTGGGTCTTCGGCCTGGAGAAGGACGAAGGCGCATACAGCGTGGAGCAGCGAGCGCGATTCAATTGCAGTCGCAGAAGCTCCATTTGCGGCGTCCTTACGATACGCGACGTATTCTGGCGTCAGGATGGGAATCGTCGGAAATAGCCGGTTGAAGAAATGATCCATGCAGTACTCGACCATCGCCATGGGAAGATGTGACGACTCCACGGGTTGCTGAACTAGCTCCTTAGAAATGTCCAAGGCATCCTCGATGCGAACCAGGCCGGGAAAAAGTCACCCAAACTGCAAACCTCCGCCGGTATAAATATCGGTGATGCAGATAGTTTTTCTTCGCTTCTTCCAAGCAAGAACACCACAAAATATAAGCTCATTGCTTCCATTTCAAGCCTTCCAATAATCTTCCCAAGCTGCCAGCCTACCAGCTGCCAGGGCCGCTAGGTATCAGCCAGGTGGCAGGGCAGTCGAGGCTTCGGTCAGGTTGGGGTCTCCTTTTTCACCATGACAACTCGACGACAATGAAGAAGAGAATTAGGGGGGGGGGCTACCGAAGTTGCTCTGAGCTCCATGGGGCTACAGCTCCAAGTCTTCATGAGTTTGTAGTGCGGGGCAAATCTAAGACGGGTATCTTGATGAAGTTCCCCTGCCAAGCCCCTGCCCTGGCAGATCCACATCCACAACCAGATCGACTAGACAGTTAGATGTCCCAGCGGGGGCAATTCGGGAATTGATTTTATAACGTCCCTAGTTTAGTAGCGGCGGTGTTATTTTTCCCGCTCTGGGATGCCATCGGCCCCACGGCATTTCCCCTCCCTAAAACCTTGGCTCGGGAATGGCGCGCATACCATCGCCAAGACCTCCGGTGGGGAATGGGTAAAGAACATCCATGACGACGACCGTCTGGGCAATAGCACATTTACCCAGACGCTCATGCTACCTAGCATCTCTGGAGGTATATCAAGAAGAAATCAATCAGCAACACCATGGCACCCGTGTCCCCAGAGAGAGGCTCACTTTCACCACTTACACCACTTACACCATGTGGCATTCGTTCCCCATCGCCTTGCTCCTCCCGGGCTTCATCGCAAGTGTCAAGGGGCAAGGTGTCACCGACAAGAGCCTGACAGTCGAAACCACCAGTGGCACGTACACCGGATTGGTCAACCCATCTGTCCCTGATGTGAACCAATGGCTCGGCATTCCCTACGGCCGCCCACCCGTGGGCTCTCTGCGGTTTATGCCCCCTGAGGAATCAGCCAACCACGGCACCGGCCTCAGCGCCACATCATACAAGCCCATCTGCATGCAGAACAACGGGAACAGAACGGGCGTCTTTTGGGACATTGTGCCCGAGTTCCAAAACACCGACCAGCAGAGTGAGGATTGCCTGTATCTCAACATTTGGGGTCCACGAAAGCCGGTCGACGCCGAGAAACTGCCCGTCATAGTCTGGGTATGCGGTGGTGCTTTTAACGAGGGCGGTGGTCATGCGCCATATCAGGTTCCCGATCACTGGATTCAGAGGACCCAGACTCATCTCGTTGTGGCTTTCAAGTATGCTTTCCCAAATTCCCACCAACTTCCCGAGCACGACTTCGTGGAAAATCTGCTTTGCTGATCAACTCCTGTTCTCCCCAGCTACCGCCTGAATATCTTCGGCTTCCCCGGCACCCAGGCAGCGAGCAAGAACGCCGGCTTGTTGGACGTCAGACTTGCGTATGTCCCCTCAGCAAAACCAATGATTCTCTTTGCTAACAGTTTTCATAGCGTCGAGTGGCTCAAAAATAATGTCGGGGGATTCGGGTGCGTGCTAGCAACTGACCCTTTCTGCACACCCACTGTTTCTAACACCGCGTCTCCATGGGCAGAGGCGATCCCAACCGCATGGTCCTCTACGGTCAGTCGGCAGGCGCCGGGGCAGTCTTGAGCTACGCGTATTCCTACCCCGCAGATCCCATCGTCACCGGATTCATCGCATCCTCCGGCGGCGCCTCGGCAAACAACTCTGCAGCCATGAACTCTGGCTTCCAAAAGATTGCCCAAGACGTTGGCTGTGCCAACCTCACCGACAAGGCCGAGCTAGAGTGCATGCAGCGCGTGGATCCCGTCGTCCTGCGCGAGGCCGTTGTTGTTTCTCGGACGGGATTCCGCCCCGTCGTCGATAACACCACCATGTTTGTGAACTTGACTGAGCGGCACGAAAAGGGGCTGGTGTCCAAACAGCCGCTCATCACCGGTTTCACCTTCAATGAACCTGCCGCCTTTGCGCAGCTGAACGAAAACGGGACAGAGCCGCTCAACACGACGCAGGGAATGCCAGGTGGAGGACTTTCATGCGGCGCCAAGCGGGAGGCATTGTGCGTACCTTACCTTCCCTTATACAGTTAGATTGTGAGATCACAGCCACTTACACGCTCCGTGTAGGGTTCGTGCCAAGTACGGCCTTACAACATACAGCTATCTGTATTCGGGCAACTTCACCAACGTCACGCCTCGGCCGTGGCTTGGTGGCATGCACAGCTGTAAGTGTCAATGCCCTCGATGATATGGTAATGCTGACGAAATCTTTGTTGTATAGCGGATATCCCTGTTGTCTTCGGCACTCACCATCTCTTCCGCGGTAACTCAACCGAGCTGGAATGGCAAACCGGTTTTGCCATGCAATGTACGTCTACTTCCTGCCCTAGAAAGAAGCATGAACTGATACAGCTCGTTCCTCCGCACAGCATTTTGGGTCACCTTTACAGCAAACTCCTCTGCCGATCCAAGAGATCACCGTGGGACAGCCTGGCCCAAATACAAGGCGGCTGACCAGCGAGTTGTTGTATTTGGTAACGCGACCGGCCCCAGTGCGTCTTACATCGCACCCGTCGAGGTGGCCGATCAATACAGCGGAGCCTGCTAGAGACATCGACAGGTACTTCTTCTAGTATTTATAAGATGAACACGGCGACTATTCGGTGTCCGAACTTGCCGTTGTGCATACGCAGGCGGTACATTCAGCCTGCCAGTTGACAGAATCTCTCAAGGTGTCTAGACACTAGGTCATTAGTTTCATGGTGTGACTCCTCTGATGGAAATGTCCAGGCAGAAAAAACCAAAGACACATGCGAGAAGACGAAGAGGTCAAACGAAGGTTTCATCAACATTGCGCTTAACCACGCGGCCGTTTTATATCAAAAAAAGCAAGGTGGCAGAGAGGGGCCAAAAGAATGACGTTGAAGAAGCCAAGCTTTAATGCGATGGCGGTGTGGTACTAGTTTCCCCCGCATTGCCACTATGTGTGTACGTGTGCGTAGGACACGTTGAATCGCAGCGGCAGGGTAATGAGTGGTCCGGATTCTTTCTGTCCCCCACGTAACTTAGTCTTTCTTCTTCCGCTCTTGCGGTTGCATCGCTAGTAGTGATAACTGCAGTGTGAGACCAGCTTGAGATACTGTGGCGACAAATGAAAGTGCCGAGCTCCAGAACTCTCCAGCAGTGAGAAACGCTGGTATCGAAAGCAAGGAGCTAGCTGTTCCCAAGACACAGAGGGCAAGCGACCAGCGCCACGGAGAGCCCCACGATCTGCGGGATAGCGGGAACGTGGCGGTGAAGAACCCGAGGAGAGACATTGCCAAGGACTGGACGCTGAACCAGAAGCTCATGTCATGGACACTGCCGATGTCGGGAGTGCTGTACTTCCAAGCGATGCCGAGCAACGCCGTGGCGCAGAATGTGGTTATTGACACGGCAGCCGTGAGGGTGGATTGAGCAGCGATCTAAGGTATAATTAGTTGTCAATTTCAGAAGAGGTGCAAGTGGTGTAAATACCAGTGACACCAGATCCGGTGTATGCAAAGCGTCTTTGCGCTCCCTCTCGGCCCGCTGAAAGGCCTTTTGGATATTTATCCGTACCTTTGGCGTGACGCAGGATGAGTTCAGGATGTCCTGGTACGCCACCGACGGCATGTCTGTCAGAACGATGACACTTTCAACGATTCCCTCGAGGGTCAGAATCTTGTGCCGCACGGGCACGATTAGACCCTGGCCGTACTTTCGAGCGAGTCTTGTCCCGTGCGCTTCTAGTATCCCGTCGAAAGTTTGAATTGCATCTCTCCACAGGTCGAAGAGGTTCTCAGCTTCGATGCATTTCCCCTTTTCTAGAACCCTCTGAGCGTGATCCCAAGCGCGCGACCAATGAGTATAGCAGCTGGTGCTGCTGAGCCGGTCAGCGTACCACGCCATGCCGTCTAGGTCATTTGGATTGTTTCGCAGGTCGTATGCAACGTTGGCTTGCTCTGCCTCGAGCTTCGCCGACTCCACTTGCGATTGGGTGGAACTCTTGAACATTTTATTTCTGATCGCCGCTTCTAGGAAGCCGATGGCTACCCCGTTGATCATGTCCATGATCCAGAAGAGGCGGGTAAGCCTCTGGTCGAGATCGATGTCCATGTCGGCGAGGGGCCCTTCCGGGCGGGCGTCAGTGCCCACCAGCGACACTGACCCGTCGTAGTTTGCGCGTTCCCGCCGTCGCGACATTTCGCTGTCTTGATAGAATGCGAAGATTTAACTTTGAAGTGCTGGTGACAGGATGGAAATGAAGAGGAAATTTTTAGGAGGCGCCAAGTTTCGGAAATTTATTGTGGCTGCGTGAGGTAGCCTGCGGTGGCTATGCCACACATGGGACCTAAGGCCTGATGTGCCAAGGTCGCCCCCCCTCCCTCTGACGGCCAATAACCACCGCTCGCCAAAGTAAACGGTTACAGTCAACTCTGCATACAGCGATTGCAACTATAACGGTAGTCTAGCTATAACGATAGAAATCGCTGTTTGAGAGAGCAATGACGGCTTATGCCAACTGACTTGGGTCACCTCTTTAAGCACATTCTAAACCGCGTTGATAAGGCGTACTGGGAAAAGTCTGCCGAGCTTCTACACATTGCGCCACACGACCAGTGCGACGGATTACCCCCTCAGGCTCACTACTACTACGAACGGGGATCACGAGGACCAAATTTACGCCGTGGCGCGGCTTGTATACTCGGAAACATATCAACTTCCCCGGATCATCGCTCGTACTGGCGGGCTTCTGGAAGTTCACGGAAAAGGCGGTTCGCACTTGACGGTCAGTTTTTTACACCGAACAGTCGCCGAATTTCTCCACAGCGAGGACATGGTAAACGATATCTGTTGAAATGCAAAAGGGGTCAAGGCATTGGAAAACGGTGTGTGTTGAAGGTGATTAATTATTTCTATCTTCGAGAGCGGAAGCCGTGTTATTATAGCCGTGAGGGTGGCCAGTGCACGGAGTGCATTGGCCACACTCGCTTCTGCGAAGCGAGGTTGGCTGACTGAATACGAGGTTGGCAGTGGAGTCTGGCGTTCTTGGCTGTGCAGATCCACGGATGCAGCCGCGGAGCGGCTGCGTGGATCCAGCCACACTGTTCTAACCACACTGGCCGGGTTAGGGTTGTAAAAACCCAACAATATCCACACGCGCTTGCGTCCGAACTTCGATGTCTACCTCGCCCTGGCAAAGATGAACACTGTCCAGCTCAAGAGTGACATTATTCGTGCCATTGCAACAAGAAGATGGCTGCACACAATAATCTTCAGATATTCCCTGGGTCAATAATCGAAATATTCAACCGGCCTGGGGGCTGCTCGATGCGATTGAGTTGACAAATACCACCCGCTTTTCACGGAATGATGTTAAAGAATACAAGGAACTGCTTGTCCAATTGAGAGCAAGATGCGACAAGTTCTTAATCTACTTCCAGTTTGCAGGGCTACCCTCACGCTGCCACCGGAACGAACTCTTCAGACAAGGGGTGTGAAGTGACATAGGTTGATAGGCGAGGATGAGGATGGAGGTAGGCGGGCAAGGTGGGGAGGCAGGGATGGACGATCTGATAGTATGCAGGAGACTTTGGATGGGCCGTCATCTGCAGCAGTTCACCGCCCTGGTTAGATGATGCGACATTTGTCGAACTGCAGCGGCAGTTCTTGGCGCTCAGGCGCGCAGGCGCCTTACCGCTCCAGGCTTGGCTGGAGCGCAGGGGCCTTGGATCATGTGCTCTCCCCACACACAGGGAGCTTCCATTTGTATATAACTGGGGAGTGCTTCGCACTCCCCTTTCTACCAAGTCAAGTCACTTTGCAACTGCACTTCCGCTGCTCCTGAGCCCCTCGTTCCTCAGTCAAAACGTTCCACAACATTCCCCGTCATGCCCAAAATCGAAGAAACAAACAGGGAGATGAGAAAGCTGAGAGTAGCTGACGTACTTGGGTTCGTCCACTTTACTTTTTTCTGAAACTCTCAATCACTCAGCTTGCTTGCCGCTAAGGGATCAAGACGTACCTCGCTCGGCTTCATCGAGCCAACCAAAAAGGAGATCGTGCATGATATCGTCTTTCATTCTAATCGCACGATTGTGACCTTTGAGTTCTGGGAACCGACAACATGATACAATGGATGAGGTATTGGAGACCGCTCAATAAAAGATTTGGCCAAGAAGGGCTGTTAGGCTGGGACTCGGGTAGATTGCTCCCCAAGATAAACCCGGCTATGGTGACGAGTTGGGGCAGTGGCTTTCTCTCTTTCTGCTTCAAATTATCATTTCTTCAGAGACGGGGGCCTCAATAATACGCTGGTACGGACCGGAGGCAGCAATGAAACAGTGCCGCCACAATAATGTCGCGCAATTTCGGAGCCAATGTGTTCGATTCTCAGATCGTACCCCTCTCCACAGTCTTGGGATATAGATTGAATCTTAGTCTGACTCTTACCGGCAGGTTGGTCCCAAGGATACGGCAGCCCACCCTGATGGGGGTTGCGTGGGAGCTTCTTTGAGTGATGTCTTACACCATTTCCGGATTGAGGAACGCTTACGTCAGGGGGATGCCCGTCCTCCAGCCTGCACTTGACAGGCTTGTGAGGCTTACGAGAAGTGAGCAACACCCCAATCCCGTCCGACAGCCATAGCAGCTTCTGCTGTTTTTTTTCTCAGGGTCATCTGCCAGGGCCTGTTGGACGATGTCAAGGCTAGGACAGGACGCCGAGGGTAGTAAGCAAATGAAGGAAGGCCCAAACAGCTACGTTTATCTAACAGGTGTAAACCCTTCGCGTTCCGTTACTCTTACGCCAAAGCAAAATCCTTGGACTATTTCCAACTAAGCCGTATTTCACCTATAACACCGTGTTCTGAGCCTCGGATTGCGTCCACGTGTCCCTTGTCGTCAAGATTCCGCCAATGTTAACCAAGTTGAATATTTCTCTCCCTACAAACGAATACTCTACCCTTTTATACATATCTCTTTTCATCCTCACCCTCGGCAATCGATTTAGACACTTCCGGCTTCCGCGCATATACCATTTTTCTGATATCCCCGTCAGCCTCCCCAAACATTTAAGCTACCCAGTAGGAAGGCATTCAGCAGGTAGGTAATGCACTCACATCTCGTAGTACGGCTGCCACTGCCGCCACTGCCGCCACCCCTCGCACATTTGCGCAATCAGCACTTGGATCTCTTCAAACTCCCACCCCATGACGTTCTTGAGCATGTATAGCGCGAAGCCCTCGACGCTCTGCTCGAGGAACAGCAGCGTGTACAGGCCGATGCTCTTGAGGCGCGGGTCCTTGGCCCACCCGCCGATAGGCACCTTCCACGTGCGCGCGACCACATCGACGTAGCCGGCGTCAGCGATGTGCCCAGGCATCTGATCGTAGATCTGGAACGTGCGGCCCATGCGCTCGCCGGCCTCGGCGAACAGCGCGTTCCACCGAAAGTAGATGTGGTCCGGCGGCGCGATGTCGGAGAGCGTGCGGATGTTGAACTCGACGTGCTCGAGGTACCCCCCCAGCCGGTTGCACTGGAAGGCCTCGCGATACAGGGCTGGCCAGTCGGAGATGCCGCCGTGCAGGTTGCGGATGTGCACAAAGTCGAATTGGCCTGGTGGATAGGTCCAGGAGAGCTGAGCATCGTCGATCTCAAAGCGCAGGTTCGCTGGGACCCAGGCCGGCTGGATCGGGCTAATGTCGAAGCCGATGACCGACGCGGAGGGGAACTGGTCGGCGATGTCACTGGCGCGGGTTAGAGGCGATTGTTGGAAGGGAAGGAGGAGGGGGGATAAGGGTCTCACATGGCCCAGATGCCGGTGCCGGTGCCGACGTCGAGTATTCGCTGCAGTTGAGGTGAGTAAGAGCTCTGTCGGAAATGCGACGTCGACGAACCTGGGGATTCTCGCCGATGGGCGCGAGAAACAATTGGTCATCGAATAGTAGGGTCATGAAGTGATGTCTGGCAGGGCACCATCAGAGGTCTGTCGCCGCTGCACAAGATACATATGAGATGCGTACGTAATGTCCAACCCCTCGGCTTGTTCGTCGTCGATGGGGGCCCTGTTTCGCAGTGCGTCGCGTCAGCCGCTTGCGATGCTATGCCACGTCGCACAAACACTTGCCAGTATTCGGTCGTCCTCGAATTCTGGTAAGTTCGTCCGTGGATCTTGCGGTAGTCGAACAGGCTCGCCGTCAACGAGGCCGTGGACTCGGGTCTCCCTCTTCATAAGGGCCTGTTAGCGGACAGGTGGGCGCATCTTGGCGAGCAACAGCACTCACTCGTCGCCATGAGCAGAGTCGGTCTCGTCGCCCAGGTCGGGATCCTGCGCACATGTCAATACCGCAAGGCGCCCGGGGCAGGTGGTTGTCTTACGACGGTGATGTCGTGGGGCTCTTCTGGGAAGGGCGACACTGGTGAGCCCGTTGCTTGGGGCGTTGGACTGGGCATTGCGGGCGACCGATTGGCAGCGATTTGTTCGGCGGAGTCAATTCTGTGGGGAACCAAGGGCGTTCGTGCGAGTTTTGTGCAGCGCAGCGCATGGAGCCCCTGCTACGCTTAGCGGCCATTGGACGGGTCGTCGACCGGCTCAACAGGGGGATGGAGTAGCCAAATGGGGAGCAACGCCAATGGGGCGCGAAACTGGGCACGACGCAATGGAAAAGTTGCAAATGTACGGATCCGTATTCCGTCCCGTGTCTGTGCGGGTGGGGGGCCTTTTCTTCATGCCAGCTCATCCCATCGCTTCCATGCCTACAGCCGTCCGCTAACCAGAAAAGTAGTCACTTAATTGGCTCGAGGGTCGGGTCTATTGCTGAAACTTCAGCTTGGGTGGGGGTCGGATTTCTTCGGTTCGGGATGCGCGGATAATTCTTTGCTGCTGAGTTTGGGTTGCAGGCCCGTGTGCCCACGGACCCGACCCGTGCTTCCTCTGCTAAACGCGAACGACCCATACGGAGTACCACCCACCTGCTGATATGGCCGCGGGGGCCTTTTTCCGGGAGGATGGGCCCATCCATTTGAGGGTTCCGCGCTCCTCTCGCCTCCCATCGCAACCACGCACGCACTGTCCGGGCCGCACCCGACGATCTTGGATCTCGGGGCCGCAACAACACCACCCCAAGCCACAATCCCACCGAGTCGTGTAACCGCATCGCGCCAGGCACTGTCTCGGAAATGACGCTAGCGTGGGTGCTGTACGCCATCCAGGCCCTAGGGGTGTACGCCGTGTCGGCCGTCATCTACCGCCGCTTCTTCCACCCGCTCGCCGGCATCCCGGGGCCCTTCATCCCGTCCGTGACGCGCTTCTACATTTGGTACTGGAACGTGCTCAAGGACGGCCAGTTCTACCGCCGACTCGATGAGCTGCACGCGCGTTACGGTCCTGTGGTGCGCATCGCGCCTAACGAGGTGCATCTCGCTGACCCGGACAACTACGACAAGATCTACAACATCGGCGGCCGCTTCTACAAGGATCCCACCTTCTACGGCGCTCTGAATGTGTCAGTGGCTTTCACAGCCATTTCCAACGAGGAGCATCGCCGTCGCCGCGCCCCGCTGAACAACTTTTTCTCCCGCCGCGCTGTGTTCGACCTCGAGGACATTGTCCAGGAGAAAGCCGCCAAGCTGTGCCGTCGCGTGCGCGACGCGCTGGATGCAGGAAAGCAGGCGGACTTGCGCTCGGGACTGCGGGCCGTGAGCATCGACGTGCTGACCGAATACGCCTTCGCCGACTGCTGGAACCATTTGGACGCACCTGACTTTAACGAGTGGTTCTCCGAGGCCGTGCGAGACACAGGCGTCATGTGGTGGACCTTTCAGCAGTTCCCCGTGCTCATCAAGCCCATGTCCTTGATGCCCGAGAGCATAGCCCGCAAGATGGGCCCCGCCATGGACGGCTGGATGGACTGCATTGTGGTGAGCTTTGTCTGAAAACCCGAGGAGGAGACGATGCTCATGTCTGCAACAGCGAACAAGGGAGTACATCATGGACGTTCAGAAGAAATTCTCCGCCGGCATCAAACCCCAGCGCCGAACCATCTTCCACGAGCTCATTGATCCTAGCACGCGAGACGACGAAGAGAGGCCAATCCAGGCGACGCTCGAGTCTCTGTCCGGCGAAGCCCTCAGTTTCTGTACCGCCGCCGCCGACACGACCGGCAACGCGCTCGAGACATCCGCCTACTACGTCGTTACAAACCCACTCATCTATGCGACCCTGACCAAGGAGCTTCGTGAAGCCTTCCCCGATCCCAACGCCGAGATTGACTATGCCACCCTGGAAAAGCTCCCTTATCTCACCGCCGTCATTAAAGAAGGCCAAAGGTGTGCTTCCAACCGCTTCGAGCGGAGATGTTTGCTCACGCGGCTCTAGACTCTCCTACGGCGTCATTAGCCGTCTTCCTCGCGTCACACCATCTGGCGGGGCTACGTTTAACGGACACTATCTCGCCAAAGGCGTAAGGCCCCTTCCCTAGTTCAAAGAGCTACACTGACAGTCCCTAGACAACCGTGTCTATGTCTTCGTGGACCATGCACCGCAACCCTGTAGTCTTCCCCGACCCTGATGTCTTTGATCCCTCACGGTGGATGTCCGGCGACGTTCGCGCGCGGGAAAAGTGCCTGGTTACCTTCAGTCGGGGCTCGCGCATGTGCATCGGCCAGAACCTGGCCATGTGCGAGCTGCATGTTACGCTAGGCAACCTGTTTCGCAAGTTTGAGCGGCTGCAGGCCGTGGACATTTCTGACGGCGACCGGACCTACGTCGACTACTTTACTGCGTTTCATCCCAAGGGTGCGAGGGGGTTCCGGGTCGTGGAGGGGAAGGCGTGAGGTGTGTAAGAAAGGTTTATCGATCTGCCATCATGACCATATCAGTGACCAACTAATGTTGTATTGTCCTATCCGGCTCAGGCCACCTCGTTGTGAAGTCTTGCGGCTCTGGGCTCTTGACTCTGGTGAGCGGGCCCTGGTCTGGGCCGGGCGTCCCGACCGCGGAGCGGGCAATTTGCACGACCGTCGAGTCATTCTGTAGCGCGCGAAAGCCGGGCCCATACTCGTTCTCGGCCGCTTCCCGAACAATGGCGAGCCAGGACTCAAGGTCGCTTTCCTGGGGCGGCGCCGCTGGAATGACCTCTGCCATGCCGTCTGACTGCTGCGAAAGCCCTCAACCGCAATCAGGCGGGATATTTAGGGGGTCTTGTCTAGTAGGGCGCGTTGTTCAATCGAGATGAGTTGGATTGAAAGGTTCTGCGATCGTGTCGTTGCACGCATTGCTCTGGGCCCTCCCTCCGCTTTAAGCGCTGTAGCTGACAAGAAATAGTCGAATGCCAAGGTAGTCTGCCTGTGGCCTTTCTTTTCCGGTCATGCTGCAGCAGGTGGCGGATAACTTCGCGATGAGAGGCCACACCTGCGCTTTCATGTCTCAAACTTGATATTTTAGGCGCCCATTGGTGGCAGTGCTGCTGCTTTTTCTGAGTGAGCAAATCGTCGTGCCACGTCTGGTCGAAGTGCCAAATCTCAAATGCGCACTTTCTGGGTTGGATTTCAACGAAATTGTTAGTGGACCGGCTGCCTCGGGCCAGAGAAATCCCTCAGCAGCTCCGTAGGTACTACGCTAGCCTGGTCATTCCACGCAGCCAAGCTGCCCCTGCCAAAGATACCTTGAGGTACTCCGCATCATCGAATTCTCCCTACCGTGTTCTGGCTGGGCAAAGTTACTTGAAACTCGGCCTCCAAAAGTCCGATTTCAGTTTTACCAAGGCTCGAAATGTAGCAGCGCCTAAGTTTTATTCAGTCAAGCCCTTTGCCAATGCAATGAAGGCCAACTCCATTTTGATCAAATTCTCCGACAGTGTAAGTAACGCCTGCAAGACCAAAAGACAGGACTTACTTATTTGAAGAGAGCCGTTGTGGCGTGCTAATACTATCTCACGATTTCGGGTCAGGGCACTTCAGTTAAGACCAGGCAACCTTAACTCTTCTAAGAGCCGCGAGCCACCACGTAAAGAGGCCTGGGTTTGTATATTTTAGGAATTAAATGCACTGCGAGAGGCCTTGCATTATAACGAATTCAAGATATTGAAGTAGGCTAAGAGGGAATCTCAGGAGGTGCTTGAGTATTGGAACACGAACGGCTGTGATTGGACGAGTGTGTGGCTGGAGTGGGGCCGGATGGGCAAATTAAAAATGGTCCGGTAAAGGTGCTTGATTCGGCTAACTTACGGATCCGTAGGATTGACTTCGTCATCCGCTAAATACTGGACCGCGCCGTGTGGGGCTCCAACCCTAACCCCTGAATGTACCAGATCTAAGCGAGGTGGTCGAAGCGGCCTCAACGAGGTTCACCTCCGCCGGGATAATAAAGGTTAGCGTGGCATGGGGCCCACTGTTAGCACCTGCCGCAGAAAGCTAACCATGATAGTGGGCCCCATGCCGGATGATCGAGCACTGCAATTTTAGCGTCGCGGGAGGCTCGCTGAGAGAGACCCTAACCCTAGAAGGTGGCTGACCCACTGTGGGGCTTTCCATTAACGCGTCACATTGTGCACGACGCGTTCCAGCATCCACCAAACTCAAAGGCCTGCCAGAACCACGCAACACCGAGCCCGCAACCCGCCCACGGTCACCACATCAACAAACACACACCCAAGCGAAATCGATCACCATGTCCGACTTCGAGGATGATATGGATATTGATGTCGCCCCATCCAAGGACATCACCTTCTCCGCTGACACAACCAAGGGCAAGCGCAGCGCCGCGAACCTGCCCGTCGAGGCGGAGGACAGTTTGCCATGGTAAGCAGCACGATGGGACAAATGTACTTGGAAGCTAATTGCCGGCCATTAGGGTCGAGAAATACCGCCCCGCAACGCTCGCCGACGTCTCCGGCCACCAAGACATCCTCGCGACCATCAACAAGTTCGTCGACACGAACCGGCTCCCCCACCTGCTCCTCTACGGGCCGCCCGGTACCGGCAAGACCTCGACCATCCTCGCCCTAGCGCGCCGCATCTACGGCGCTGAGAACATTCGCCAGATGGTGCTGGAGCTCAATGCCTCCGACGACCGTGGCATCGACGTTGTGCGCGAGCAGATCAAGACCTTCGCCTCGACCAAGCAGATCTTTGGCGGCGGCGCATCACGGTCGGGCGGCGGCTCCTACAAGCTCATCATTCTCGACGAGGCCGACGCCATGACGAACACAGCCCAGATGGCCCTGCGCCGCATCATGGAGAAGTACACGGCTAACACGCGCTTCTGCATTATCGCCAACTACTCGCACAAGCTCAGCCCGGCCCTGCTGTCGCGCTGCACGCGCTTCCGCTTCAGCCCGCTCAAGGAGCAGGATATCCGCGTGCTGGTTGATAAGGTCATCGAAGAGGAGAACGTCAAGACCACGCAGGATGCGACCGAGTCGCTGGTACGGCTCAGCAAGGGCGACATGCGTCGGGCGCTGAACGTGCTGCAGGCATGTCATGCGTCGAGTACGTCCAAACTTGCCCCAACCCTCTCCTAGCAGACAATAGCTAACACTCCGTGACAGGTACACCACTCCGGCTACACACCGACCCCAAAGTCGCAGAGAAAGACATCGTGCGCGAGGTCATCACAACCGAGACCATCTTCAACTGCGTCGCAGCACCACCGCCGGACGCCATCAAGCAGATCCTCAACACACTGCTCAGCACAAGCGACGTAACAAGCTGTCTGACGACCATCAACTCGCTCAAGACATCGCTAGGCCTAGCGCTCGCGGATATCGTTACGGCGCTGTCTGAGGAGTTGGTCAAGCTGGAGGTGAAGCCCGAGGTGATGATCACTTGGCTGGATGCGTTGGCGGATATCGAGCACAGGATTTCCAGCGGCGCGAGTGAGGTGATACAGACGGGGGCCGTTGTGGGAGCGATAAGGAATGGGGTTGAACTGATGGGGTGAGAGCCGAGGAGCGTTGTTTTTGATGGCTCCCTTGGAGTTGAGGCATAATTCCACGTGGTAGTTTTCCGGCTGGGTTGCCACACCCGCCGCGATATCTTCGCGGTTCATTGGAAGGGGTGGAGGTTCTCGATTGAGACCAGAGCGGGGGGCTTTGCACAGCTGTGTGGAGACACGCTGATCCCGCCTCGAGTGTCCAAGACGGCTTCTACGATTGACGCAAGGGTAGGGGAAATGATTAGCAGGCGTTTGGGAAAACACCCACTGCCTCCGGAATCCAAAACATGGCCGTTGTTGCCAGGAACTTTGAGTCTATCTGCTGCATTTGCGTGAACCTCGGGTACGGTAGCTCAGCCCAACAAACCTTATCAAAGCTTGAGATAGGCAGATATTCTTTTCTCCCACCCGTTATGTGGTGAGGGTAGGAGGTTGAGCAGGGATGAGAAGATCTTGCTCTCGGCTTGAGTGATGGAGTGTTGCGATGTGTGGAATTGCCTGCTGAATGGGAGGATGTTTCTGAGGGCGGCTTTGTAATAGAAGATTGTGGGTTGCGCGCAGTGCTGGCAGTTCACCCAGGATGGAAATTGCATTTGCTCCTCAGGCTTCTAAATATCGTGGTGCCTGGCGTTGATCCAGTTTGGCTCCAGCGTGTCGTTCCTTCCGTTGCAGAGTTGAAGGGCGCCGTCCGGATTTTCTGTTGCCGCACGGAGGTCCCCGCTAACCCAGCACTTCTCTGCGGCGGGGGGCTCGACGATTGGTGTAGCAAGGTCATCTATGGAACGCACTTGTGTCGTCCCGCAGAGTATCGGCAGATCTGGCCGACTGGCAGCCACGCGCGCCAGCTACTGTAAATGTTTAGCCCCGATGCCCAAACTAAATCACGCAGGATGGTGATGGGAAACTTTCTTTACTTTCTCTACCTATCCCGGTAACAAATTACGTTTTTTAAATACCCTTCAAGCTGTAAGTATGAAATCCCGCTAAACGTCGCTGAAAAGCAAATAATCGGCCACACGCCGGGTTAAATACGGGCAAGGCCGGCCCAGTCCCCGACGGACAAACTCGGAACTATGCTCTCAGCCCGTTATACAGCAGCTTGGACGAGGGCGAGGTTCACATTATCATGTCATTCCCCAGATGTAGCGGTTAAGTTCAAGAAGTCCTGGTCAACATCCAATTCAACAAGTCGAATGTAGAGCGGCACAGCGCTCAGCCCTCCACGTGGGACCCGGACATGCAGAGAACATACGATCCTTCTCAACGGCCAGCGTCTCTCAAACGTGAGAACTTCTTTGACGCTCCCCCGGCCATTGTCGGTCCGCGCCGTGTGTGAGTCGACACTATCTCCGTCGGTCCAAACAATACGGAGGAGAAAGAATAGCCAAACCCGCCTTGATAGGAGGGACAGCAACGCTAAACTGTCACATACGACCACACCCACTGGAGAATTCGGGATCCCGTCCGCTCTCCCATAGACAAGCCAGTGAGGGCCAGACTAGTAGTTGGGTCGGTGACGACCAGCGAATCCCTGGTGTTGTATGTTCGTTTTGCTTTCTTCAGTTTGGGTGAAGTGGGTAGTTTACAGCTGAGAAAGATGTCCGTCTGGGCTAAGGGTAATCATGTCGCGACAGTTTTCCAAGGCGCTGCTTTTGGAAGCCGGCTGTTCTCAGAGAAGGAAGTGTAGGACAGGTAATCTCCCCCGTGCTCGCCGCTGATCCATCGGCAGATTGAGCTTGTCCTGACGTAATCTGATGTTGAGGTTGGGGGACGAACTCAATATTGCCTGGCTTGGTCGGTGCTGGTGTTGTCACGACGAGGGGAGGACGTGTGGGAAGTGTCGGCCAATGAATTCCGTGGCGAATTTCTAGGTGCGTTTGAGAATGTCGAGCTTCAAATCTCTGACGCCTGAAAGAGGCCGCTCGCCAACTGAATAAAGCTGAGCAAGTTCTCAGGCGAAGCAACCCTGTCTCGTTGACCCTTTTGCTTTAAGCAAGCTAAATCTGCTGTTATTGCTTGTACTGTCGGCTCATTTAACAAATGATGTATGTCGCCATTCGGTGGCATATTTCCCTGAAGGCGCGACTGACTTTCCGCTGAGCAACGTTGGTGGTGTTGTTCATGGGGTGTGTGTCGGCCGCTAGCGAGGTCCGTCGCATCGTCCGAGGAAAACGGGTATCCCACAGCTGCACTATGCCAGTGATTTAAGACTGATACAATGAGTTCTATCTCCTGGGTTGGGGCAAGAAGACGACAGCGTCCCAGATGCGGCTGCATCATACTTGCATTCGTGGATAGGATTGAGTTGGTTCGCATTTAGCCTGAATCTCAAGTCTTGAGAACTTCATTGTCTGATTGGCTACCCAAGCGAAGCAACTTATAGTAAGTCAGTATCTGATTAGGTGCTTGGAAGCGAGCGAACATTGTTTTGTGTGTTGATCTCACCAGTTTTGTCGTGATCGCACATTTCAGGTTGTTGACGGCACTGCCGCGGATCGCGCAAGGATGCGCTGGCTTCATGCGCTGGCGATAGCAGCGCATGGAATGTGCGGGTGGCGCACGCAGGGTGTGTGGCCACTGAGAGCCCTGGTTGCCCAACCTCGCTGTCGTTGCGCCGCC
>Ga0247760_1000077_pt1 | contig 91205 bp, 106 predicted proteins | sample UWRJL171409R4_FD_179936 | JGI IMG/M metagenome (GOLD analysis project Ga0247760, IMG submission 179936) | Plant litter microbial communities from Arlington Agricultural Research Station in Wisconsin, United States - UWRJ-L171-409R-4 | ecosystem: Environmental > Terrestrial > Plant litter >...
ACCTGACGACAGCCCCCCGAGGGACAGGGGGCAGCCCTGGTCTGGCCCGGGGGTTGGGCCACCTGCTGACCCCCCTCCCCCCGCCAGCCAGCTCCTTCGCTCTCACCCTCCCCCCCTTCTTTTTCAGCGCGTTTCTTTTGTTTGGTCGAACGGGGTAGCTGGCGTCAATAAGGTTCGGCAAGTGTGCGGCATGGGGCCAACGTGGCCATCTGGAACGGCCCGCGGGAGCTGCTTGATACCCATGGGGGCGGGAGGACGCCTCCATTTTGTCTGGTTTGGGATCGTATGGTATTTCCCGGGCACGCATCTTGGGTGCCGGGAGGGTGTGGAGGCGTGGGAATATGGAGGGATGCGCTGTACCGCACAAATCAATCAAACGCCTTCTTTTGTTGGTGACTGGCCCATCTGGAACTGTCGTCTAGCCAATCATGACTATCGGCTTCGGGTCCCCCAAGGGCAGTTCAGCCAGGGAATCCGCACCCATTTAGGCGCAGCCACGTGCCTCAAGGTCTGCTGATACTCTCTCTGGTGGGGGACCCGGTATAAATGTCGCAGCTGCTGGTCCGTTTCCACTTGCCGCTGGAACGTCATCCGTCCTAATTTCGGCCCGCCCTCTCCGTCCTCGGCGCATCGAGGAACAGCAGAGCGATCAGCGGAGGGGATCGGGGCCAGCGGTGCGGTGCGGCGCCTCGAAGCGCACCCACAAACCATTAGCAAAGACGCTACCCGCCATATTCCGGGTCTGTCAAGACGATAAGCACTTTGAATGGAACGTCCGTGCGTGTTGGGCTTTCAACCTGGCCCATTGGGGCCCTACTGCAGCTCGCAGACGGCTATCGAAGGTGGGCGAGGGGGCCACGAATCGAAAGAAGAGGGGGAATGGGGGCAGGGCGAAAGGTGGAGGGGGTGGTCGCCAACGAGGCCTGCCGGAAGCAACAGGGCGGGAGGAAACACGCACAGCGGAGCACGTCACGTCACTCAGTGCATGGAAATGCTGCGACCCAAGCCACTCGAAGCCACGCAGGACCGATCCCGACCGGGTAGCGCCATACCAGACTGCCCGCCGCCACTCTCCCGTCATATCCGTACCACCATACCCCCCAGGCGCTGCTCGGCTGGGCCTCCCTTGTGGGGCAACATTCTCGTCCTTGCGGCTTCCTGGGGCTGCCTAACACAGCGGGTTACGGGGTTACCGTGGATTATTTCGAGCTTCCAACAAAATGGCCGCTCCCGCTCTCCCCAGCCCGGATTCAACTCCATTGGAATCCCACAACTTTCTTGGGCCCGCCGGATATGCACGGAGGAGGGGCCAAGGAGAAATCAAACACTGAGAGAAGAAAGCCGTCCTCCGCAACCCCGACTCTCCCAACAGGCCGCTACGCCTGCTGGAACCTCCCAGGTGTCGCCCCCCTTCTTCCAGCCTCTCAGGATCCATCTGTGAAACGTGGTTTACACCTCGCATGCACCTCGACCGCAGCCCGCTGGTTCTCGTCCATCTCCCATTCGTCCAGCTGGGCCGTCCACCCTTTTCTCTGGCTCCCCGGTTCCCTTTTCTGTCACGCCGACAGGCCCCTACATACACGGCGAGGCTTTCGATTCGAGAAATGCAAAAGAAGCTACCGAATATCTACCGCATGCTAGATAAGCCAAGACCTGCCGTCTCGCTGGCACCCACACACACACCCCGCAGTGTTTGCTCAGTGGCTCCTCCCCCCCTTCGTGCTGCCGAGAAACCCGACTGTGGGGGGAACAGTGAAGGGAAGGCCAGTGGGATCGCTCCCCGGATTTCTGCAACCCGAGTTTCTGCTTCTGTCGTGTTTCTCGGCAGCTACATTTGCTCGCCCGCTTTTCTTGCTGACGGCGTGCGCTTTGGACCCTCCGACTTTCTGCAAGGTCCAGGAGAGGGCAGCGGTGGAAGTGCTGGGGAAAGGGAGAGTATCCGAGGAGGAGCTACGCTGGTTAGAGACTACCGCTCACATACCGTTGGGGAAGACAGCCTGCGAGTAACGTTAGGCATCCGTCTCAACAATACTTACTCCCTTGCTTTTCGTCGCTGGCCGCTTATTTCTCGGCTCGGACTCGCTCGTCCGGTCGGGCATCAAGTCTGCCTCATCAGGACGAACGCGTAGGATATGGCAGTCGAAGGAGGGAGGGCGTGAATCCAAAAGTAGCTCTCTCGTTACTGATAAAAAAGTCGTTGAAAAGTTGATTTTTTTCCCATTTGGACCGAACCCATTGCTGGTGAGAAGTATTTCCCTTTCTCCCAATATTTCCCCTATCCCGCCCCATTTACATGAAAAAGGAAACCCATTAGTCTGGAAGTCAAAACCGGGGAAACCCGCAAACAGAAGAAAACACATGACCGGTAACCGTTTTACTCCATTTCCCTTCTTCTTCGCATCCAAGGGAAATACCGACAATGTAGAAAAGGAAAGACAGAAAAAAGGCCCCGAATATGATGAATGACCACTGAGACGCCGGACGTGGAGACACCCACACACCAAAACTCCTTCCCGGTCCAGACTAGGCCTGGAGCCGCCAGCTCAGTGGTTTGCTGCCCCGACGGCCCGTCCTCGTCATGATCGGCCCACCCCCTCGGTTCTTCCCTCGCTATTTTTTGCTCCCTCTTCTTCGTGTCCCTCACATCGGCTGCCCGAGCTGACGTGCATTGCTTGCCATCAGTGGCGTGTGTGAGGAGAGAAGAGAGAGGGTGGGACAGAGAACCTCCGCTTCTTTTTTTCGAGACCTAGCCGAACAGTAAGGAAAGGAAAATGAAAAAAGGTCAGTTTTCGTCTACCCTTCCCCTCTTTAATTCTTCCCTCTCGTCACATCTCTTTCCTCATCCCTCCTCTCCCAACCGTCGACCCCTGCCTCCCGCCCCTGAGAGCCCATGCAACTGTTGGGTATGTATGCAATGCATGCGGTACCAGAAATCTTCCCATTTTCCCTTCCTTTTTCAGCTCAGGCTCAGCTCTTGCGTAGCTCAGGGGTATTGTGCCGGCTCTTTTTCCCTTTCTCCGCCCTCTGATCCCCCCCTCCCTGATCTCTCCCGACGGCCCGTCGCCCACCACCGCGCAGTGACGAAACGACGTGAACCCCGCCCCTCAATCATACAGAGCGTATCTTCTCCTCGTGGCCCTTCCACAGGTCGTGCATTTGCCCTTGAATCTCCGAAATGTCTTGCTGGGTCTTTTCGATGGTAGCCCGCCGGTTACCCTCGCGAACCCATCGGGAGATATCGTCTGACATTTTCCGGACGCGGCGATCCTTTTTGCTTATCTGGTCGCAGATTTTGCATTGCCCGGACTGGTACGACGTGTCGTAGACCAGCTTCAGGCCGCAGGTCTCGCCGGTCCGGTATTCTTTGTTGCACTGCTGGCGGAAGTTTCCCCACTTCCAGTATCCGCAGGACCAGCGCGTCTGCTCATAGTAGCACATGGTTGCGGTTGGTGTGGAGAGTGGATATGTCGATGCTAGGTCTGCCGAATGATGTTGGCGGCTTTTGCTTGGCTGGGACCGCAGAGGAAAACGTGGTCGCGCGGTTTTCTCTTTCAGTTGTCGCTTTCTGCGCTGCCTTCCCGTGTCTGATTCTGATCTGACCCAATAATCCACAGTTAGCATCAGGGTTCGCTTCCACGCCCCCCTCCCTCTCTCCCTCACGTCTCGACCGCCAGAGTGGCGACCCGCAAGAGCCCGGGGTGCCACAGCAGCCCTGTGTGGTGGAGCATCGGGGACAGTCACTTACCCACACTGCAGATGCACAGAAGAGGAAAAGAGTCACACGGAGGAGTAGCAGCCAGGCGTGCAGGCTATGATGTGATTTCGTGCTCGAGTCAGGGGACAAAAGGTAGGTGGCGTCTTGTTTTCTTCTTGTCGTTGCTGTTTTGCCGAACGCGATGTATGCTTTGGTGACTTAGAAGGGTCAGTGCCTAATGACAATGATTGATGTTGGCGACGACGACGACGATGATGGTGATGCTTATACTGGAGGAGCAAGAAGAAGACTTTCCGACAGCAGCCCCCGGAAGGGGGGCGTTGGGCTGTACTTGTACTTTGATGGCATCGTTTCTTTTGCTCCAAAGCGGGCGGGACACCCTCCTTCCCCGTTGTATCGACCACGACAGCGGCGCATCAAGCGGTGTCAGGTAGGGAGGGACGTGTGTATGAGCGAGGCTTTCTGTCGGTTCTTCTTTTTCCTTCCTCTCTGGCCACTTGGCCGCGGCTTCCCACCCCCGGCTCGTCCCCTATGCCCCCCTCCACACCCCAGTCCATCGTCAATCAGCGTTGCGATCACACGTCAAGTCGAGGGAGTGCCCGGCCGGTCTGGGGTGTGTGTATGTGTGTGCGTGCGATGCCACCCATGCGCTGCCGTCAAATTAGCCCGATTCCTGTCCCGCGCAGGTCCCTGTGAGTGGAGTGGCCTTCATAGGAGCCACGTTGTTCACGGCTCATTTACGACGGTCTTTTGCACACGCCATCCCCACCACGCCATGAACTGTTGCTCGACTCGGACAAGTTGCGGTGGCCAAACTAGGGACCATCCATTGGCAACGAGGGGGGGAGGCGAACGCGGTGGGTTTTTTCCCAATTCCATGCCGTCCGCCATTGGCCCGCGCCTGGCTGACCGTTTCTCGAGGGGAGCTTGCCCTCGCCGTGCCCTCCACCCTCTGCTTCCGCGTGGTACTTCCATGCATACGCGGGCCTCCGTCGCTGGTCATGTTATTGCGACCTGGGCGGGAAGGGCGACGCTGGAACCCAACGAGCGTGCAAAGCGTGCAACAGGAAAGGGGAGGGGCGGGGCGGGCGGCGAGACCCCTGTTCGCTCCTCTGTTGTTGTGTTTTCTACCTCTTGCATCCCACCATCGAGCGCCTCGGCGACCCTTGCGTGGTCGATGGGTGAGGATCTTCCCGTTTGCAGCTTGGGGCCGTTGTCAAGGGCCCTCTTCCGGGTCGGCCCACATGGCGACAAGTGTTCGGGCTAGCGTGGGGTCGAGCTGGCCGCGACCAGCGACCAGGGCAAGGGGCCCTACGGAGCAGGGCCGGGGCCAGCGACCGCCACAAAAACAGAAACATATGTTTCTTTTACCCTTCTTGAATTCTACGGCCCCGGCGTGTGCGGATACGCCCCAGTGTACCCGACTGGGCACTGGCACTGGTTTGCCCCCGAGCTCTGCTAGGCCGAGCCGAGATACTGTCTCCTGGCGTCTCTAGATTCGCTAGCACCAATGTCTCCGAGCTGGGCAGAGCAGGTCTGCGAACATGTTTGACATCCGACTGGCATTTACATGCCTCTGCTGCCACGCAGAGAGGTACTGTCAAGTGAAGCAAACACGGGCCAGCGTGGCTGGCAGGGAGAATCTAGATCATCTCAGTGAATTCGGTTCTGGGTCTGGACGCCTGCCGCATCTCTCTGCCAGATGCTCGTCTGATTGGCTTCGAGATGTGCTCCAGAGGCTTGTGCCCCACGAGTGAGCCACCCGGGACGGGAGATCCCCGTTCGCCGATGGCAGTGCAGGTGGATCAGCTTGCAGAAGTGGTCGGTCACTGTACTCGTCGCAGAAGCAGGCTCGGCTTCCGCGGATAGTAAGTGCCGGCTAGAGTGCTTAGAGGGAGCGTGGGAGGAAGACGATAGCTAATCGTGGCACCGATAGATTGTCATTTCGCCATAAGGTTGGGGGGTTCTCGCCCAACACGCTATTCTGGGCCTGCCTAGTCGCACCCTTGTTTCCTTGGATCGACGGCCAGCGGCCCCCCTGGTCTGGTATCATCGACTCTTGCGACCAACGCTGCGACCACGCTCGATGCCTCGATAGGGGCGACGGAGCCATCTGATGCTAAGTAGCACACGCGCGCGGGACACTTCTCTCACGTGAATTGCCGTTCGGTGCCCCATCAAGCGACCCGCCGTTCCATCGTTCCAACGTTTAGCCATACCATACCGACCGAAGAAAGAAGATCTTCATGAAGGCGACGGGTGGTTGGGGATCCGAGGGTGCGACGTGGCGAGCCTTGACTAGCTCGTCTGGCTTGCCCACTCTGTGCTGCCCCCCTCCAACCGGGGGCACGGTGGAAGATGCATCAGCGAGTGTAGGTTATACTTTGTTTGCTGAACATCCTTTGTTCCAGCTACTTCCTGGGAAGCGGCTCTTCTAGCCAGCCACGGGACAGGGCACCCCGTTAGAGATGTGTATCGTGTACCTGGGTCGGCTTGCGCGGGCCCACATGAGGGACTTTGCCGGCAATGTCTTGCCGGCATGTATGGGTGTCGGCCTGTTCAAGTCACTTGTTCCGCGCGGGCATGAGCTGGGACGAAAGGGCCGGCATCAATGACGCATTCGATCGTGCGTTAGTCTAAGTGTTGGCTGTACATTGGAAATATCTGGGACCAGGCCACGACGGGGAAGGCCAGAGAGTAAGGCGTTACGTTTGTATGGAAGCAAAACGAAGCATCGTTCTCTTGTGGACTGTGCTTTCAGTCTATTGTGATTGTCCTCGCCACGAGCGTGAACAGTGTGGCATGCAGTTAAGTCGACCATGTCGACCAACGCTCAGGGGGGTGGCGTACACCTCGTTATGTTTTCTTCTTGTGGGGTAATACACATGCTGCCTAGATGATTGAACAACTCATGCCGCTTGGGGGAATATAGGCTGCGTAGAGCAATATCCGGCGGTGATTCCGGGGTTTCCGCGCTTCGTTGTCAAACTTTGCGCGTTAAACTTGGGTCGGATCGAGGGCCGCTGCCCGGGGAGGGGGCTGGGCTTGCCATACGCGCCACCAAGGGGCATTTTCCCTTGCCGTCAACACAGAGGGGTTGAAGGATGGTTGCGATCCAAGCGAGGACTGGACTGTTGACCCTTGCATGCGAGAAGGGGGGATAAGCCCAGAAAGGCAGCCCGGGAAGTGATTTGATGAGTTGTTCAACGATCCACTTGAGCGAATGCCGCTTGTACCTCTTGGCTGAGACCGCTTGGGTGGCGACGGTCTACCGGCTTTGGAAGGGCGGGTTTGAAAAAAAGAAATGGAGAACGGAGAACGGGAAGGAACGCCGCGAGAAGTCAATGACGCCGCGGGTCGCCATTCGAATGGCCAAGCAGAATCATAGGCGAGAAGAGGGGGGAGGTAAACATGGCCGCCTGAAACGGCCCAGGTGGCTGTTGTTGTGGTCGCTTTGTGGGAGCCTTTAAGCGCCATCTCCACGTTTAAACCGCCGACTCCGCGAGGGCCACCGCATTATCCTAGCGGGCCAATCCATGACCGAAACGGCGGCCGGGTTGAGTGAACAAGGAGCGGGCCGTTCCCTTGGGCGTGGGAACTGGGAATCGCGTGCGAAGCTCTTTAGCATCAGGTGGTTTTTAGAGATTTGCCGACTCCCGCTTGTGCCCATTCCTCTTGTTTTCCGAATACTGGTTCTACGCTTGAAGTCGTCGCCACAGCGAGCTTGAGTTTTCTCGCAAGCCCTCTCACTTTGTATCGGAAAAAGGGATACATGAAAATACAGCGAAGCCTCTTTCGAAGTTTCGGACAGTCGTTGCGAATCATATTCGCCGGAATAGGACGGGTGTAGCCCTCTGACGCCTGAGTGGACGAAGCCAGGGGAGCGACTCGTTTGAATTCTGGCTAATGAGGGGTCATCGAAGCATTCAAAATCTTCTAGAACAGGTAAGGAATTGGCCAATTGGGTCGGTACGCCAACCAGGTGAGCTTCTGCTTGAGCCTTACAGGCCCGGTGCCCTCCCGACCAGGCTGGTGTCCTGATGAGCTTGTAAGTTGTCGTCGAGGTACCGAGGTACAAGCCTGAAGGGGACTGTGCGCTAGTTCGATGAGGCGGCCGAAAGCGATCGAGTCAGAGCTCGAGGCAGGGATCTAACGGGTCACCTCTCGGGAACGGCGGGTGACGGAGGGTTGTGTCTGGGAACAGCCTCAACGGAGGCTGCTTTCTCTCTCAATTGGCTGGCCCTAATTGAGGGTGTATCGGGGGGTATGGAAATGGGGTGTGCGAGGACGAGCCCCAATATCCGGTCCGATACCCCAACGACTATCAGTAAATTAGCAGCATCGCCGCCGCATGTACTTGGCAATGGCATCTTTTCCTGCCTACTGTCAGTCTCCGCCGCCGACATGACGCAGATCGAGCACGTCTCGGACGCTTCGTGGCATCTGCAGTGATGCGATGGCGGCGGCTGCTGCCCTCTGCCTGGGTTGCATTTGCGAGGCTGCAGAACTGTACGACATCCTTTTTGCGGGCACTGCAAATCTCTGGCGGACAGGGCATTTTGGATCTTCTTGCCCTACAGCTGTACCACGCACAAACGGATGCAGGGCGCCAGAAATGGCCGCTGCATCAGCTTGAGGCCGCCGTGCAGAGACAGCAGCAGCAACACTCCCCTTTGCCGCGAAGGGCGCATGGCGAGCTTGAGCTGTCAACAATCTAGACCGATAGCGACGTTTTCGAACCGGTCTCAAAGGCACGACGAATGCTGCATGCACCTTGTCGGGGACCTCGCGTCTTGGAAGCCTTCGGATGGCGGTCGTCGGCGCTCCCAAGCCAAAACAGGCAACAGGGGCAGTGATAAGATGTTATGGCCGCAGCGCCGGAGGCCAACCGCACAAAACACGTCACGAACCCGCGATCAGACCGAGGGGGATGAAGTGGTTTGGTGGCAGAGCCGAGATTTGCTGGCGTGGTACGCTCGGAGAATTGTGCTGCCAGGCGTCACTCCACCGATGATCCAGCGCCAGATGTTCGGTTTGGGTTGTCACGACAGCCCCAAATCCAGTTGAGAAATGTGAGATGTGACCAGTGACGACAAACCCGAGCTCTCGAAAACTCCACCGTGACCATTTGTCCATGGAGTCGTCCTCTGCCTCACAGCGAGCTTGCTGGTGCTCCCAAGGGGGTGCATGTAACTGCTCTGCCCCTGCAGGGAAGGGTGCAAAGCCCTTTGGACCTGGAGCGCCGAGGGGCGAGGGGCGAGGGGCCGCGATGGTAGCTAGCCATCCACTCACCGGCGATTGGAGAGCCCGGCTTGTGGAGGAGAGGCGCGCCGATGCAGCTGGAAGCGAAACATGACCAGGTCCACCACCACCACGGCTGTTGTGCTGCGCAGATGGCCGGATGAAACGGACCGTCGATTGGAATTCGGGGAGCTAGGTCAACCCCAATCTCCAAAATTGGTGCTGGCCGAACCCCGCACTGGCTGTTCCAGGGCCGAAGTCTATCGCTCCTTATCGCGCCGGAGACATTCCCGTCCACTCAATCCACCGTTTCTCCTGCCTCCCGAGGCGAGACGGGACAGACGGGTCTGGGATCACCACGAAGTATAAAAGCGCTGATAATGCCTATTGCGGATTGTTATTGATGATGTGTACAAGACGATGTTTCCATGGGGCTAAAAAGGCGCTGCAGGGCAGGTAAGCTAGCAGCAGGTGATGTCGTAACAACCTGAAAGACCGCTGTGGGCGTCGCATCAGAGTACACGGGGAGGGGGCCTCTTCAAGGAGGCGGGGGTTTGGGGAAAGGTCGACAGGGGGTTGTTGCCGTTTTGCTCGGCTTGATGGTATTCCCCCGCGAAATGCCTTGGCTCCCCACCTGCTAGTGACGGACGACAAGGGGCCGCCGGGACGTGCTGTTCGTGGCAGGCAGACACTCTAGACAAAGCCCGCTAGGCGTGACGACACACGTCTCACCTAACTGTTCGCAGACATGCACCGTGCCAGTCTCTCGTGAAGACGGTGTCAAATACGCCAGCCCGGCATGTTCGTTGCTGCTGTCGTCTGCACGGTGATCTCCTAGTTCGGGTTATTTTCCGGCCCCTCAAAACTGCATTCCCAGCATCGCTCGCCTCGTCTGGCTGCAGTGCTGCGCAAAAAGCACAGCATCGCGAACCAGGCGCTTGCCACGAACGAACCTACGGCGCCGCATCCGGCAGCGTGACGCACGCAACGCACCTGGACGCAAGGATCGTGCTCCCGCCTCCTCCCTTGACCGAGAAGGACATTGGCACCTCACCTCCCGCCGCGCCTCTCACCTTTTTCCCGAGCCGGCAGGCTAGCTCTAGGTCAGCATCCACCATCTCAGCACCCAACACCTCACCCAGCAAGCACCACCCCATCCGTTGTCGCCATCCGCAGAGCGGCCCAGACGCCAGCCACCAGCCTTTCGCCCACTGACCGTCCCGGCGGCCACCCTCCAGGGCCGATTCGCCATTTCCTGCCTGTCTCGATCCTGTTTAGCCGCACGGGAGAGCCGTCATCGAACGTCGCCCCCATTCTCTGCTGGCCGTCCCTGCTCTGCCGGCAGAATCTCGCGGGTCCCGCGATTGGCGACCGCGTCGACGCTCTGCAAGCGCAAGGGGAAAGGGGAAGACAGCCGACGCCGCCGCGCCTGTCGCCGTGCGTTGCGTTGTGTGCGCTGTGCAGGCAGCGCGTCCGACTGTCAGCTTGTTACGTCTGCGTTCAAGGTCCTCTCTCAACCCTCCCGACGCCAAGACGAGCCGATGTACGCTGTATACGTCGAAAAAAGGTACTATAGTCCCCGAGCGCTGTGAGACCGGGCACCAGGGCCATCGGCATTGCCAGATCATCGAGCGTGAGGCGATTGCACGCAGGTCGCCGCATTGAGTAATGGAGGAACCTCGTGCCCCAAGCCCATCGACCCAGGAGCCATTATCGCCACCGCCAGAAGCAGAACTCGGTGAGAGTGTTGGCTCTGGAAGGGCGGATCCAGACTCTGCCGCGGCTGTCCAGCTCGCGAGCCAAGCAAGCCACCTCACGCTATCAACTTCTGGAATCGTTGCCGAAGGGTACGGAGCCAAGCCTCCCGGCATGAGCTCTTCTGCGTTCCGGGTGCCGTACTTCATCACCGCGTCCCCGATAATGCCGCCGACTGCTGATGCCCAACGCCCCCCCGAAATAGCACAAGACAGAGGAGCAAGGGAGTGGCAAAAAGGGGTTGCCATCACGCACGGGTGTGAGTTTCCTCCCGGCGATTCCCCCCCTTCCCCATCCGTAGAGGGGACTGTTGGCGCCTATACCGCATTCAACCAGCCCGTCGCTGCCAGCACCACGGTAGTCGTGAAACAAAGCACAGTCCAAAACAAGCAGCTGTTGGACCTGCCGAACGAAGTGTTGCTCCAGGTTCTGAGTAATCTGGAGGTCTGTGATCTGTTGGCAACCTCCAGGGTGCGTCCAGTCTCTCTGTCCTCTCCGCGTCTAGACCTTCGTTGGCCCAAGTACCCTCATCGGTTTAGCTCCTTGTCTTCACAGCCGACGCAGGTTGAGGTGGCGAGAGAGTCAATACCCCCTGACCATCACAGGCCGAGAGGTGCAGGTTGTCTTGCCTCAATCGTGCTCTCCCTTCCTCCTCTCCTGTCTTCGTACCCCAGCACGGTATCTGCCGCAGCTAGATCTTTGCCAGAATCGAGCATCTTCTGAGAAGTGCAGCTAACCTTCCAACTAGGCCTCCCACCTTCTCCGCTGCCTCGCTCTCTCACCATTCCTCCAGCGGCTCCGCCTCCGACACACTCGGGCCGTCCTCCCACCGTTGCTCACCTCTCCCTCGAGGCCATCGTTGGCCGAATTGATCCGTCGCCATATCTTCATGACCAACACAACCGTTGTCTCGCGTAAGCTAGCCCGAAAGCTCGTAAGCATTCGCCTTCAGCGACGGCTGGCCGCTCGCCCGTCTCCCGAGGCACTTGTCGAGCGCTGCGTTCTACCTCCAGAGTGCGTTCCCTATGGCTATTACTTCCACGGCAGTCTGCGGGACCGCACAACTCCTGGGGCCAGTAGTGGGAGCATGAGAGCCGGCACGAGTCCTGCCGCCGCCTTCCCGGTGGCTCCAGCCCTCGTCGCAAAGAAACGCGCAGTCGAACGCGAGCGCGTTAAAGACGGCCTCAGGCGTTGGGTTGGCTCCGTGTGGGGAGGTGAGGTGCGAAGCCGCGGGGAGGGCGTCCGACAGTGGGAAGAGAGAGTCGGCGTCGGCAGGGTGTGGAGGCTGCGGAGGTTCTGGGAGAGGTTTGCAAACGGGGGATACACAGGCTCAGGTTCTTGAGATTTGAAGGTGAAGCGTGGCCCATGTGATGATATGTGTATGCGTATGTGTGCGTAGATGTCTCTGGGTTTGTCTCTGTCTCTTGTTGTCTGCTTCTTTGCTGGCGTCTTGTACGATACTGACTTTAGCGGCTGGCGTTTGGCTTTTGTTCATATCCTAATGAGCTAGTTCATATGCTAGGCATGTGAAGTGTTTTTACCAATACCCTCCCTGCTCTCCTAGTATACCACACAAGAGCCTCGCCGCTTGCGAGAAGATATGCTTCGAAGGTAAGGGCAAAAATGGAAGGCGAATGACAAGCTCAAGAACTCGACGATCTTTGGGCTGAACGAAGGAAGGGGGACTAGGCTGGACGGAAGAGCCGCCCAAGAATCGAACCTCAATATTACTAAGGCCGAAGATGTTAGCGGACGTAAAGATAGTTTGTTTGAGGTCAGCTGCCTCACTACAAGGAAGTGTCCCTGAAGTCCGTTTCTTTTTTCTAGGTCGCCAGTGGTACCCGCACCTTGTATCCTAACCTTGATATTTCATGTGGAGGCAGACACCCGAGACGCGACAATGCCTTTATACTGGTAGTTCAAGCTACTTTGCTGCTCGTCGTCGTTCTTTGACGCGTATGTACTATACAAGACTAATATACAGATGATTCCGCACGAATCTGCCGGGTTATACGATTTGCTGCCTTCCACTGATCCGCTGACTAACCTCGGTGAGACATTCCGCGCCGCTTCCAGATCAGACCTATGTCCGGAATCTGAAGCCCACCCAATCATCCTCGGCTTCGTCCTCATCATCGTCGTCTTCATCTTCTACTGCGGCGTTCTCTTTACCAAGTGCAGCGACTTTCTGTGTCTTCTCCGCACCAGCGGCTGTTGCGGTTTCAGACGAGCCACCTTCTCCTCCGCTTTGTAGCCTCAATGCTTCACGACGCTCTCTCAACTTCCGCGCTCGCGCTTCGAGTTCCTCCATGATCTCAAATTCGGTTTCAAGGGCTCGGGTGGCGTCCTCGCGCTCATCCTCGATTTCAATGTCTGCAAGAGCGCGGCGTTTTTCTTGGGTCTCTTCTTCCGACTTGGCTGCTATTTCAGCAGCAGACATGGCCGGCGCAGAGATGACCGCGTCGGTGTTTGCGAACCCAGCAACGGCTGGTGGCTTGGCGCTGCTGGCCGATGTGCCATGGACCAAATCCGCCTCGAAGGCCGCCCATACGTCGTCAATTGGTGCTGTAGATGTCGCTGGAGGCGTTGTGTCTGATGGGAGTTTCGCTGCTGCATCGACTTGCTGGGGTAACTGCGCAACAGTCGCGTCCTGTGGTATCAAGGGCGACCGTCCCACCGGCGCAGTTTTGGGCGTTGTAACCGACGACACCCCGCTCATGCCGTTAGTACTGGTGCTCCCTTCCCGGAGCGCGACTGGTGTTGCTGGCCGTGAGGGGATCCGCATCTCCACGCCGGGGGCTGGCGCACCGGATGGACGACGCGTCAGAGGCGGCGTCAAAGGCTTGCTCCCGTCTGCTGTATTCGCATCCTCTTTGTTTTCCTTGTCTGATTGGTCCGCGAGGGTCATTTCAGGCTTGCTGCGCTTCCTACGCACGGCTTCCTCGTCCGCCACGCCGGCCATTTCCTCATCATCATCGAGCTTGCGCTTGTTGGATGCCCCATTGATATTGCGGGCCTCGTCCCCAGCGCCGGAGTGGCCATTTGCCGCGCTATTCGTCGATGATGCTGCTTGCTGCTGCAGAGTCTGTAGTCGTTGGCGGTGAACAGGACCACGGACGTGTCCGTCCCAGAGATTCTCGGCCTTGATGTGCTCATGGCACACGACGCATAGTAGTTTGCCGGCGTCCGAGTAGGCGGCATGGGGATGCTCTATCCTGCGGGCTTCACGCTGCTGCCGTAGGAGAGCGCGGACGTCGGCCATGTCGACCCGGGAAGTGGGCCGGCCCGGGGAGTTAAGAGTGGTCAGGGGCCGCTGTCGTACAAGGCGGTCGGAGTCGGAGGCGGCAGAAGAGGAGAGAATTGACCGCGCTTGGGGAGTCTTCGGTCTTTGAAGCGGCGGAGTGCGGTATGGTCAGATTGGAGTCTAAGATGATGCCCCTGAGTGCGTCAATGGCTTGTGAAAGGCAAGCCTGGGCTAGCGAGGACGTGGGCGTTTGTTTGGACGATGAGGAAATAGGATGCGCTGACTTGCGTTGAGGCGGAGGGCTAGCCACATCTTGAAGCTTTCAAGCCACGATGTGGGTCATGGGATGCGCGGGGTGGGAGCTTCAGCCACCCGAGGCTTGGCACAAGCTCTGTTTCTTTGTCAATTGTTGCCGATCAACATCGCGACCCGCCTTTGCCCCTCCCTGCCTTGTGAAACGGCTTTTGCGATTGCGCCTGCGATTTCTTCTCTTTAGGCGAATGACGAGGGAACTGTGCTCCTCAGTCCGCGACAGAAATGGCAGGCCATGCGGTATTATAGCCTCGTACACTCGACTCTGAGATCCCACGACGACCAAACCCACGAAGCTTGCGCCGATTCTTCGTGACGCGCCTATCTTCCAATTCACGGCTCCAAACGCGGCAACACGTACTATCGCAATCCGTCAGTATAAGCACATACAGAACATACTTCTGATACAATGGCAAACATCGAAGAAGACTCGTCCAAGGTGACGTCGCTCTGGCCAGACCCGCCGGTGTTCTGGAAAGACTTCACCCCAGAGAACATTGCGCGCTTCGAAACGACCAAGCAGGAATACGCCGAGAAAAATGGCATTGAACCGGAGGCTGTAGTCCGGATACCCGATCTCCCCGAAGAGCTCTGGTGTCTTCAGCCGCCCGCCGAACCGGAGGACGGGAAATGGAAGGTTTACGGCCAGGAAGTCACTGTTCGTTGCGCTACATCACCCCCCGTCATGGGCAGCTGCTGACTCTCCACCGCGCAGCTTGACGAAGAGCTTCGGAGTCTTGAAGCAGGAGGCGTCCAGCGACTTGGCCCCGTCAAGGAGCCTGAAGGCCAAGACGGAAAACACATCGACCGCGCCTTCGAGTTGAAGAAACTCGCAAAATCGGTCCTCCTCAACTTTTTAGAGCTGATGGGCCTTATGGGACATAATACCTCACATGTATGTTCTACACTTGTTGAGCCGCACTTTATTACGCGACACAGCTGACAAACCCTTCCTCGCCACGCAGGCCCAAGCGAAAGTTGACGACATCAGAACGCTATTCCTTAACTTCCATCACATCCTGAACGAGTATCGGCCGCACCAAGCCCGCGAGCAGCTTATTCAGATGATGCAGGACAGGCTCGATAGCACACGCGCCGAGACCGCAGCTGTTAGGAGCGTGGTGGACAAGGCGAAGCGCATGTTAGAGGGGCTTGGGAGTATGGAGATACCGACTGTCGAGCCGATCCAGCCATCTTCAGGAGGGCAGACACCGGGTGGGACACAGCGAGGCGGTGATCAAGAGCTCCAGAATGAGGAGTGGCGACTGATTGATACCGAATTTTCGTGATGGGCCAGAGGAAGGGAAGATGGGGCCAAAAGGGCTCACAGTGATGTTGGCTACGAAAGATACCGCGCACCAAATTAGGTGTCAAATAGTTACGTTTACGAGATTGCATGAGGGCAACTTGGTACCAAGGCTTTTTTCTTTTGCTTGCAAGTGTCTAGTGGAATCCCATTACCTGCATCTCCGTAATGTGCTGATTGCAATTTGAATGTGCTTGCCTTCTTGCAACACAGCATTTGCACTTCACCCTTCACCCGGGTGTGCATGAACATGCCGGCTCTTGTTGCGGGGATAGCGGCGATCATATCAGCCCTACCAACACGCCGCTTTGATAGGGACCGGGGTCTCAGAAAACGGATCCAAAGTGGATATCAAGACAAGTTGGTAGTCGGGTTTCGGTATATATCCCCGCGAACCTGGGCTTTTCAAGATCAAGACATGTAATCAACACAGAGACACGCAAGAATCGGGCTCCACAAAACGTACTACACACAATTGATTCCCTACAGCCGCTACATCGCTGTCCCTCCCAAGACATAACGGGTGGGAGGAGCGAAGCCGCAAAAGACTCCAACATTAATACTCCATATCGCATACAGTCCAAAAGCCAATGTTTCCTACGCTAAGAAACTGACCCGCCCAGCCCAGTCGTTGTCCGTCCACATCCTTTGCCCGGCCGAAGAAAAAAAGTGCCGAGAGCCGTCAAAGCCAAACCAACTCCCACTCCAGATCCGCCCAACTCCAGCTCGATTATGGACGAAAAATTCTTGAGAAGTCTTCCCCCTCCTAGCCTCGCCACTTTCCGTCGTCTGTCCATCTCCGAATGAAACAGAGTACCCCCATGTGAGAAGAACGAAGAAAGCAAGTTGTATATACTTTTGATATCACATATTCACCCCAACAAAGAGCGGACATCAAGAGAGAAAAAAAAGGCGTCATATCCGCTAATCCATCCAAGCGTTCGGTGTCTGCTGCGGGCCCAGTCTGACGGTAGCCTTGAATAAAAACGAAGGACTGGAGCGCTATGCCATCAAGTGCCGAACAAAACATGTCCCACAATGCCGTTCGCGGTCGTAAAGTTATGCCTAGCCTTGTGTCAAGTTGTAAGATCTGCCACCGACGAGCCCCCGGGCTAGAAAGCTCGTTCTGAAGGATAGCAAGCAACACAAAGCCTTATCAGAATGCGATGAGGTCATCGCATTTCGCGTTACCAATTTCAGTCGTAGTTGGGATACCAGTGGCCACGTTCAGTATTCCCACTCGGGAGCCGTCTTTACTCATTAAAAAGCTCAGGATCAAGCGGCCCAAAGTCTGGACTGTAATAATAACCGCCATAGGGAACGTAATAGCAGACAAACTCCCCTGTGGGTGCTATCACTTCGTGTCGTGCGTGGCGCGGCTGGGACCTGGCGACGGGCGACTGGTTAGCTACAACTTGGGGTTGGGGATTTGGGTTAGCCAACTCACTACCGCTCTGGCCTGGTATTCCACCCATTACCGTGTCCTCTCCCTCTACTTTCTAAGCAGGGGGGGCTCCCGCGGCGGCGGTGGCCTGTGGCGGGATCGGCGGTGGCGGAATGGGCGTTTGTCTCGGAAGGGCCGCAGTAGCAGCATGCGGAATAGGCGGCGGTGGAATGGGGGTATTTCGGACAACCGGGGGGTGATGGGGAGGTAGAATCGGGGTCTCAACCGCCGGGTGTGGCGATGGTGCCTGTTGAGGTTGCGAACGACGTCGCTGCGCAGGTGCAGGTACCGGCACAGGCGTTACGGCCGGTCCGCTGGGAGCGGCCTCTCGCTGACTGCCTTCCTTCTCCAGTACCTGGCTGAGGTATGGCAGATCTTCACGGGTGCGGGGGTCCCGCTCGTATAGGCCCCGAATGACTTCCCACTCCCCGCGCGTCATCCTTTGAGCTTGCGGCAGTAGGAACCCAACAGTGGGGCTAATGATCAGAGCTCCGAGAATCTCCTGAGCTACGGCTTCAGCGGCTTTCTGGGCCGGATCATGAGTTTGAGAAAATCTCGCGGTGGCTTGATTTGTGTGCTGACGGCCAGGCACGGATGGCTGCTGTTGGTGCAATGGCGGATTACCATGTTGACCTGTATAGGGGGAAAACTGGCCTTGGGGAGATGTGGGGGAAAACGCGGGGGCCGGAATAGACTGGCGGCCATGGTGAGGGAAGCCGGGCTGCGACGGTGTCGGGGTTCCCGGAGACTGGGCGAAACTAGACTGGGCATGTTGAACATGCTGAGACCGTACAGCTTGGGTCGCCTCAGCTGTACTGTGCAGGCGAGCTAGTGTATCTGGATCATTCCTGTAGACAAATACGGCCAGAAGCATCGGCTCAGTCCGCGTCTCGGGAATGAAGTTATCCTGCAGGTTCAACATGAACTCCGGATGGTTTCCCGTGCCAGGTAGCACCGGCACCAAATAGGTGTCGCGGACATTGGCGACCCCCTTATCGCCGATGACGCCGTAACGCTTCTTGGAAACGAAGTAGTCGAAAATTTTCCTAAACTCCGGCTTCGATGCTTCCGACGAAGGTTCGAGGTTGACAACAACAACATCGGTAGGAGCGTTGTAGCGCAAGCCACACAGATATACGACAGCCTGCTGCTCGTCGATCCGGCCACACACTGACAAGGACTTGGGGATGAGCTGTGTATATGGCAGCTGGATGCTCTCGTTCAGTTTAGCGCCACCGATATGCTTGGCAGCAACAGATACTGTGGCGATGGTGTTCATGACGAGGTTTCCCCTCCAGACAACATCAGGATCTGTTTCGGCACTGGGCGAGTAGGGTGGCGATTGTGAGCCATCGTCGAGCAGCCGATCAACTTCGGGATCGACACCAGGACCGGCAGCAGGCGCTGTGACCACTGACAGTCTATGCTGCTGTTGTTGCGGGAGCGTCGGCGATTTGACGCTCGAAAAGACCTTGTTGATATCGAAGTCCGTCCGGCTGGGGGAGTGCTGCGTATCCACAGAGAGATCTTGACCAGGCTGAACTGGGGCCTCGGGGGGCTGGCTTCGAGAAGCCTTCTTCGACGGCTGTCGTGGGACTGGCGCGGACGGGACTTCATCGGTTGTCATCAGGGTGTCGTCGCCAACCATTTCCTCACCCTTGTGGGTTTTACGGATACGTGGCACACCATCCTCGGTGATCTTGATGGCTTGTTTCTCCGCCCTCGCCTTCATCACTGCCGTTTCCTTCTGCAGCTCCTCGGAAGCAAGCTCCTCGCCCTTCATAGCTGCAAGCATTGTTGGGGTAAGAGTGCCGGCGAGAAGACGGGAGGTAAGATCGGCGTTGTTTTTCAAATTGAATACCAGTGTTCTTATCTGACTGGTATATGCTGCTGGGCTTTGGTGGCTGTCATAAACAGCTCGCTCGATCTGCAACGCGAGGCGCTCGGCACGATCTTCGGAAGAGATACCATCAGATGGCACGAACTCGCCTTTTTTCTCAGCAACTTCCAGCGAATGATTCAGCGATTTGAAAAGAAGCCTAGTAGGGTTCTGACGAGTCTCAGGGTGTTCGCTCAGTTTAGCGGGGATGTCGTTCGGAGGGGTGTAAGAGGGCAATGGGGCTGCGTGCGTTTCAGTCACTTTCCGAACCTTCTGTGGTAGCTTGCAATTAGTGACACAGTTAGGATAAGATTTCCAAAGGGCATGGGGAGCAGCGTACTTTGGTCTCCTTCTCTTGGACACCATCGACAGCCTTCCGCTTTTGGCCGGCGGTTGGCTTTGGCTCCTTATCCTTCTCCGCATCCTTCTTCGACTGGCCGGAGACCTTGGGCTCCCTGGGTTCTTTGGGTTCCTTGGGTTCCTTGTGTTCCTTGACCTCTTTATGTTCCTTGGCCTCCTTTGGTTCCTTGGGTTCCTTTGGCTCCTTGGGTTCCTTAGGTTCCTTGGGTTCCTTAGACTCTCTCCGTTCCTTCGACACCTTTGGCTCTTTTAGCTCCTTCACCTCTTTGGGCTCAGGCATCGGGGATGACTTGGACTTCTGCGAAGACTTGAAAGTTTCCTCCTTAGGGTCGCTACCCCGGCGCTTCCTGCCAGCCTTCTTGGGACCCTTCTTTTTCTTCTCGCCGGACTTCTCGTCCTCGTAGGCCCTGCGTCGCGATTCCCATGGTCTCTCGCCTCGCGCGATGGCAGCAACGGTATCCTTGTGGTCTTCGGGCCGGCATTGTTCGCAGAAGTACTTCTTAGGTAAATCTTCCGAGTACTGGCTCATTCCCATGCAGATATTGTGCTGCCAGGCGCCGCAAGCGTCGCATGCGATCCATGGCTCGTCGCCCTGGTCGGCATCTTGCTCTGTCGCGCCGCAAATGCATCGGATGATTTCGACCTCGGGCTCTTCAGGCTCGGCGGCCGCCTTCTTTCCCTTCTTGCCGCGCCGCTTGGGAGCTTCTGGTGTCTGATCGAGCTGCTCGAGCGCCTTGTGCTGGCCCTTGGTGGCCCGGACGGATCGGCGAGGTTCTGGGTCTGGAAAACGGGTGGAAGTTAGCTGCTGCTCGTGACTGCTGGGTGGGAGCGTCGATATGGCCGCCGTCACCGTCACCGAAGCAGCGCGCTCCGCGGGGGGGCTGCGCGCCGCCGGGGTTCGGCCTGCGGGTCTGCGCTTCTGCTGCTTACCAGACATGATTGCAAGAGTGATTCGAGACACAATTGTCCTCTTATGGCGCGCGTGTCTACTGCGGGTGGCTCAGGGCTTGCGCGTGAAGAATCTTCACACAGGCATTTGACAAGGCAGGATATTTTACGAGGAGCTAATCGATGAAGTTGCGCAAATGGTCGGTGATCCCAGAAAAAGGAAGCACCAAAGACACCCTGCTAAAGACCCCAACAATCGATGTCCTTGAGACTTCTCCCTGCCTGTTTTGCCAAAGGACGCAGTTGGGAGGGCTGTGGGAGGGTCAAATGGAGGTGCAGAGGAAGAGAGCTTTCGGAAAGCTGGTCGCGGGGACGTGGCGTCCAAGCTCCCTGAACCTTGCGCGTGCGCGCTCGCGTGCCGGCTAGGAGTATGAGCGGGGCGCACTGGGGCGCTTTGCGTTCAGACGGGAGGGTATTCGCAAAGTCGGCGCGACGTCAGGACAAGATGTGCTCTTCGTGCCGAGCCAAATCCAGAGTGAGGGGATCCACGGCGCGCTGCAGGTGACGGAATTGTGGAGGTTGGAAGAAGGAGAGTTTGTTGGAGTGGAGGCGAACTCGCGATTGGAAATTGTCAAGCGCCGAGCGGGGAGTTGGTTACAAGACTTATGTAAGCAGCAGGTGAAGCGAGTGCGTGCACGGACTACACCCTTGCAATGCAGATGTTCGCCTGAAGTTCAAGGCACCCAAACAGCTACGCGTGTGGACGCTTGCCTGGAGCTACAAGCACTGCGGCTGCAACTGGGTTGAGATTCAGCATCAGCCTTCCAATCCGCCGTCCAAGAACAACTCGCACCCCACGACTACCGAATTGCAGGTGCTTGCTTCACCCGCTGTCTTTCCAAATCCCTCCTAGCCTCCCCCGCCTGCCAGTCTCCTTTTAGGCTCGCCATCATGTCGAGAAGATACGATTCCCGAGTAAGTGACACAGCGACCGCCGAGAGTTGCGAGCGGGCTGGAGCTCGACCGAGGACCACGAAGCTTACCATGCGCTCCAGACAACCATCTTCTCGCCCGATGGGCGCCTCTACCAAGTCGAGTATGCGCTAGAGGCCATTTCCCACGCCGGCACGGCCATTGGTATCCTGGCAAAGGACGGAATCGTGCTGGCCGCGGAGCGCAAGGTCACCTCGAAGCTACTCGAGCAGGACACATCAGCGGAGAAGCTTTACATCCTGAATGAGTGAGGTCGCTCCCAAATAGACAGTTGAAGCTCCCCCAAACTAACCGGTGCTCTGCAGCAACATGATTTGCGCCGTTGCAGGCATGACCGCCGACGCCAACATCCTCATCAACTATGCCCGACAAGCCGCGCAGCAGTACCTCCGCACATACAACGAGGACATTCCCTGCGAACAGCTGGTCCGCCGGCTCTGCGACACGAAGCAAAACTACACACAACACGGTGGTCTGCGACCCTTCGGTGTCTCCTTCATTTACGCCGGCTGGGACCCCCGGCGCCAGTTCCAGCTCTACCTGAGCAACCCGTCAGGCAACTACGGAGGCTGGAAGGCGACGAGCGCTGGAGCGAACCACGCAAGCGCACAGAGCTTGTTGAAGCAGGACTACAAGGAGGATTGCTCGCTCAAGGAGGCATGCGGGATGGCGGTGAAGGTGCTGAGCAAGACGATGGACTCGACCAAGTTGAGCAGCGAGAAGAGTAAGTATCCCCTGCGCATATAGCAAGGATTAGATAACTAACCTTCAAAACAGTCGAGTTCGCAACGGTGGGCCAAACCGAGGACGGAAAGATCTATCACAAACTATGGAGCGCCGACGAGATCACGGCACTGCTGAAGGAGCATGACTTGGCGAAGGACGAGAACACAGAAGACAAGTAAGATGCGGTCTCACACTGGGAAGCGGAAAGTGGGCGAGGCAGAAGAATAGAGGCGTGCTACCAAGCGTCTTTTGTACCAATTAGGGCGAAATGCTATGCCAAAAAGACCCAAAACTCCCATGCTATGTGTGCACCATGCTGTCCAACTATCTCGTACAAGAACCAAAAAGATAGCGCCATATACGCGAACATGCAACCGTCCATATGGCGACCAAAATGACGAGGCTATTGTCTCAATCGTCCTACCAGGTGGAGTCAGCACTACTGTTTGTTAAGCTCGCTCAGTTCATATCCTACATTCGCTCTCGAGCTCGAGCCACCACCCTCCTCTTCGTCGCGCACCCGACCATATCGCACAGCATCGTCATCGGCCCCCGGAGGACCAGCATACGGCTCGTCGCAGCGCGAGCTGCTCAGCCGCGGCCAGTACCGCCGGTAGCTCCAGTACGTGATAGTCCAGCCAATAAGCGCCCCGACGCACACATCGTATACATCATGGCGGTAATCTTGGCACCGGCTGATGGCAATCATCAGCGCGCCCAGCAGCGGCGTGAGGCACAACAGTGCCCGGACCAGATCCCCGCGCACCAATTTCTCAGTGTGATCTCCTGCGCTATTCACCCCGGCGCCGTGCGCAAAGATGCGCATCTGCCCCGCAAGGAAAAGACTGAGATAGCCCAGTCCGGCGAACGAGAAGGAGCTGTGGCCCGAGGGAAAGGAGCGCCACCCGTCGTGAAGCCTGTGGTGATTTGTTTGTGTGCACACGTCAATAGAGACGAGAGCATCGTGCGGTGTGCCTTGCTTCGGGATACAACGCGAGAGCAGGTCAGGGCGCGGCCGGCCGACGGTGTTTTTGATGATGTCCGTTAAGCAGACGGTTAGAGCCATGGAGATGGCCAGCCCGAGGATTGCAACATGGTGTTTGTGCGAAGACCCTTGGGTTGCGACATTGTAGACGACCAGGAAGATCAAGGGGATCAGGACGGCGTAGATGATGTCGAGGCCTGTAAAGGGGTAGACTTCAGTTAGGTGCCCCTGGAGGAGTGGTTTGGGCGGAGGGAGGGGGCGATCAACGCACCGATAGGAACCCGTTCAACTTCTGCATGCGGGAAGGATATGCGTAGGTCGTTGAGGGAGAACATGCGATGGAACGGCTCGACGAAGAGGAGGATCTTAGGGCGGTGTCGGTTGATTAGCGCGTGGGTTAACTTTGGCCGCGAACGTGGAAGAGTAACACGAGAAACGTACCGAAATATAGCAGGAAACGAGCAAGGCGAAGCCTATGTAATCGGCGGCATAGGATCTCTACAGAAGATGCCTTGTCAGCGAGACTTCACGCAGTTTGCGACAGGCCCGAATGTTAACTTGCGTGCCAGAATCTGGTGGCCGAGGCCAGCAGCCCGGATGGGGCAGCCCTGGAGGGCGCCATGACAATTAGTCACCGCCGTCGAATGGCTTTGAATGTGTTCCAGAGCATTGGATAAGAATCACGCAGAGGCGGTCTCAACAGAACGAAGCAGCATCACCAGAGGTTTTGGAGAATGGCAAGTCAAAGTCTGGACAGCTCGCGTGTCATCGCGCAGCTAGTGAAGGTCCCGAAGCCGCAAGAGCGGGCCCTTCCCCAGACTGGCGCTGCAGGGATCCTCATTGGTCTCAAATTACCCCTGCGCTGTGTTCAAGTTCAACATCTCCCTCTCTCTCCAAATTCCTGGACCAAACCAAGGAATAATCTCGTCCTTCTTCTCGCCAGGGTCGATATCTCAGTTGACCCTGAACACGGGACCCCTTCAGCAATTTCACCCTTTCAACTTTAGCACATGTTGTATCCACCTCCTGCAAATGGATGGGATACAGGGACAGAACACCACCCTGCATTGTACCACCAAGCTATCATATTCAACACGGGGAATAATCATCAATAATTATCCGCCCTGCCCATCCGCACCCTGGTCCCTTTTTCGATACGCTATCGACTGTCACTTTCTTCAAAGATGTCTATTATAAGACCGATACACTCCTTCGTTGGAGTTGAGATGCAAGTGCACACAGTGAGCCCTCATCCAGCCGTCCACAGTCAGGTCGCTCTCTTCAACCCCTTTCCTACAATCTCAAGCCATGCCCCGATCCAGATCCCTCCTTCCAGCGCTACTGGCGCTCGTACCAGTCCAAGCAAGTGGCTTCGGTGGATTCGCTCCCAGGGATGTTGAGTGCTGCCCCTGTTCGAAGCCAACACCGACGGTGACCGTTACGATCCCAGCCTCATCATCGATATATGTGAAGACGGTTACCGCAAACCCATCGACCCTCGCGCCTCCTCCAGCTATCGCCGTGACCGTCACCCATCCAGCGCCACCTGTCGCTCCACCCCAAGTCCAGACCGTCACTGTGACTTATCATGGTCGTGGCTGGCCAGGAAAGGTGCCGCCACTTCCAACAGTGACGGTGACCATCCCAGGCGAGGGCTCCGGGACCACACACTACGAGACGATCTACATTAGTGACAGCACAACCGTCCGCCCTTCAACCATCACTCTCACAAAGACCATATCCCCTTCCACCCTTACGTCCGTCTCGACCACCACTGCATCTGGCACACCACCAGGGCGTAGCGGAAAGCCATCGCGACCAACCAAGCAAGCCACCGTGACGGTTAACACAACTGCCACTCCTCAGCAACCAGCCACAGTCACCGCAACCATCACCAAGCCTCAGAAACCAACAACGCCCCCTACCCAGGATGAGCCCAGGCCCAAAGGCTCACCTCCATCGAAGCCCTCCGAATGGGACGAGCCGCCGTACCAATTCCCGGATCTCCCCGACTGGGGCCACAGCCCCGGAGCACCCACCCGCCCACACCCCGGACCGCAGGGCTGGACCTGGAACTGGGACCCCTGCCGTAACGACAGCGACTGCCACGATGATAAGCCATCACCTCCTCCCACCGTCACACCCGATCAAACAGCAACCCAGATCACCACAGCCGAGAAAAGAACCCGCACCAGCACCGTTGAGGTGGTGAGAACCAAGCCCAAGACAGCCACAGCCGTCGTTACCGCCACGGCAACAGCACACGACGATGAATGCAAGACCACGTCCACGACACGTGTGACAGTCTATAACACCGTAACTACAACGATACACCCGACAGCGACAGTGCATACACCGCCGAAAAGGCGGTCTCTCAATCACGGAGGGATGTAGTGCGGTTTATCTTGGGGGATGTTGGTGCCGTTGAAGGTTTTTGTTGCGCACAGGGACGACCATCTGCTGGATTCATGGAGGGCAATACATGTAGCATTATCGATGTAAGGTGGTTGGAAAGTTGGGTACGGCGTTTGGCGCAGTTGTGATTCATTTTGTGGACTGGGTACAGGGAACAATGGCAGAGATAATATCAGGCAGTCTGTATAGATCAATACAGCAGTAAGACCGAAGATCAATGTTCTTTAATTTGCGGCAAAAACGTTCGATGTCGCTGGGCAGTTCCACAGGGAAATCCCTGGCAGTGATGCTGGAACCAGGGCACTACGCCAAGGGTAGGTAGCCACGAACATGGCACCACAGCCAAGAGAGCAGAGAGCAGGGAAAAGGGAATTCGGTCACGCAAACCCTTTGATCAACTCCTTGAGGTTATTGGCCATAGGCCTTATCATTCACTCATGCTTGCTCAAACCTAACATCTGCCTTATTAATGCCAATTCCCCGACTTGGTTTGGTGGCCGCTAATCAGCACCCAAGATCGGGGAGAAAACCAGATAGAAACACTCCCGGATGTCAGCCAGGTATCGAAGTAAACGCCCTCTCAGTCCGCCAAAACAGGGTAATCATTTTGCCGGGAAAAAGGAAACAAGATAAAACAACAAGAGAGTATATGGTGATGGCTCCGGCGTTCTCCCTGAAGAATGACCCAAACGCTCCTAACATGCTTGAATAGAAAGCAAAAACAAGATGCATGGTCTCCGTATGTTTTCCGCCGCTTCATATCTACTCATACTTCACCACCAATATCTCCAGTGATGCGATTATGAAGGCCATACGGACCCTTAGTTTGGCCCCTGTCCCGTAAAGCCGGGGGCATGGTCTCCCAAAGACATTCATTGTTCCGCAATCACCCTTCCTCGGCGATTAGCTGTTGCACCTCTGCTTCATTAAGCAGCTTGCGCCTCCCCAGCTCCTCTGGCGGCTTGCCATCACGGACTGCTCCAAAATCGAGGATCTGGAATGTGGTTAGCACAACTCTCATATAGAGTAGACATTTTACTCGCCTCCACGTAGGTCAGGTTGCCTCGCTGCACAGCTGCCACACAGCGGCGCTCGTCGAATTTGACTTGCCACACACCCCCAAGGTCGGTGAGGAGGTCTTGGATGCATTCACCGGTATGGATATCCCACATCTTGACCGTCTTCTCGCTGCCGGAAATGACCTTTCGCCCATCATGTTGGAAGCAGGTAATAGCTCCAGTATGCGCCATGAGGGTGCTCTTGCATTTGCCGGTTTCAGGGTCCCAAATTCTGAGCGTGCTATCTGCTGCTGCTGATACCAACCGCTCGTCGCGCAGGTCCAGGAGGCCCACAAGTAAGCTATGCCCCTCTAGTGTGTGCATGCAGGCGCCGGTGTCGAGGTCCCATATCTTCACCATCGAATCCATTGAGCCCGAGATGCAGCGGTTCCGCTTGTGGTCAAGAACCACCGAATAAACCTTCTGGGTATGACCCTGCAGAGTATGTAGAGTTTCACCGGTGCTAATACGCCAAACCCGGACATTGCTGTCGTAACTGCCCGACACAAGAGTGTCTGCATGGGCCGCGATAGCTCGAACAGAATGTGAGTGACCTGCAAGAATACGGATAAAGTACGGGCATTGGTCGTCATTGGCCGGGGGCCCGGTTTGAATATAACGGCGAGATCCAGCTTCTGGCAAGCGCCAGACACGAAGCTGACTGTCGCGAGAACCCGTGATGATCAACGGCTTCGGCGGCATCATAACAGGCACACCGTTCTGGACCTTTCCGGTGTCTGTCGGCATGAGAATTTGCAGGCACCGCACCGTGGACGTATGACCAAAGAATGTCTGAGTGCAAATTCCCTTCTGAATGTCCCAAACTCGAACTGAGCGATCCGTGCTGCCAGAAACCAGCGTGTTCCCTTCGTATTGAAGAGCCCAGACACCGCCTTCGTGGCCTTCGAGCTTGGTGCGCAGCTTGCCGGTCTTGGTGTCGTAGACATGAATCAGAGTATCGTCGCTGCCAGTGATAATCTTGTCTTCGTCAAACTGAAGGCATGTGATGACGTGTCGGGGATGAGCCGCGAACGCAACATGGCCAGGCTTCACCTTCCCGCTCGTCCAGCTCTGTCGTATCATATAATGTCGACGGTAGAGAGACTTGAATAAGTGAAGCTTCCGCAAGCTCGAGAGGCCGATTTGCGGATCGGGGACAGCAAGAGCAGCAGCATTAGCAGCCGAATTAGGACCTTCGGACTTGTGCACCTTGGCAACAGTCGTCTGTCCATCGTCCCTCAACTCTTGGGTTCCAGCCCTCCGCTTGGCTCTATCAGCGTTCATGTGATTCAAGCCACGCTTCCGCTTCGCAGCTCTCGTCTTAGGGAACGACTCGGACTTCTCTGCCTTAACAGCTCGGAGCAGCTCGGCCTCGCTCAAGGTAAGCCTGTTTTGAAGGCTCAGATCGACCTCGCAACCCAAAGCGCCAACAGGATCTTGCCAGCCCCAGCCTTGGGCAATAGCTTTCTGGAGCTCTCCAGGGGGGAGCACAAATCCATCTCTGTCGAAGAGCTCCTTCCAGCCGGTTTCGTTGCTGTCCACGATATTGCGCCAGTTCTTTGAGACCTGCGCAGCCCGGCAGAGATCCCGGTGGTCCAAGTATGAGAGGACGTGAAGGCTGAGTTCCAGTGGCAGCTGCTTCAAGAAATCGCACTTCAAAGCCGGGTTCACAACGTCCGCCACAACATGCAACGTTTTGCGCGGGCATCTTCGCAAGAACTGGTACATCATCCACGTCTTGAGTTCATTTGGCATAGCATCAAAGCTTTCCAGCATAGACCGCGGGTCAGCCAAACCAAGATGGGCGGGTTTCGGGCGCGATACTGCAGCATCATAAGACAGATCTGTGAAAGAGAGATCTTGCTCTCCATCTTCAGTCATTTGGCTTTCGGGAAACCATGATCGTCGGTCGGTGCGAACAATCTGTCTGGAAAACTGCATGTCATCTTCTGGGTCGTCGTCATCTTCATCGACTTGGCTCGGTTGAAGCTGTGCGGCCGCGAGGGTCGGAGAGAGTCGTGGGCTAGGAAGACTGGCATCTTGAGCAGCCGCAGCACTGATACTGGGTCTCGCTTGAAGGGCCCGAATCGTTTGCTGCAGCGACTCATCTGGGTCTGCGAAGGGGAGCAGGTCGGCGTCGGTTATGGGTGGCGTCGCGACATTGCTAAACACCGTCTGAGACTCGCTCGCCGCCGGGCTCGCCGCATCGTAGATGGACGTCGACTGACTGGTAGCCGAGTCTGCATTGTCGAGGTGTAAAAGCCGTAGCCGAGAGGGGCGGTCGAGAACAGGCGGTGCGACTTCGGACGTGTCGGGCGTCGCCAAATACCCTGCTGTGTGCCGGCTTGCTCTCTCCGTCTCTCTCCGTGTGCTCGAGCCCTGTGTTACTGCACGGCGTAGCTTATCCGCAGCCGTCTGTCCGCCACTGCTCTGTCTCCCGGGTCGTTGTAAACTTCTCGGAGGATACGCCGTGTAGGTGGGAGATGCAGACATCCCGCTAGACCTTTGTGATCTTCGTAGACTCTGCTCTGGGGGCGATGCATGAGACCGGCGTGTGGGCTCGGCCAGCGCGGCGCCGACGTCCGGCTCGATGCTCATATTCCCAGCACATTCGATGCTTTGGGAGCGGCGGATCTGCTGTTCTGGGGTCAACACGCGCTATCGATAACGATAAGTGTAAGAAAGCAACTGACCATAAGATCCGACTCGTCCTCACAACTCCACACATTGTCCTCTCCGTCGCCGAGATCAAACGTCAGCTTCCGAAGTTCCGGGGGTGTCGGTCGAGAGGCAAGAGGATATTCCTTCGAGTCAAGGGTGTTCAGGTCTCGAGGCTCGCGAACAAAAAGCGGAGGATACGAGCGTTTGGTCGTCGTTGTGGTCGTGACAGTCTTGGTCTCGATGCACTCCTCGGCAAACTGCATCTGCATCATTCGGCGGTGTGTCACAGTCGCATCGTCCTCCTCCCAAGACATCGAGACCCGTTGGCTCGATCGCGGGCGGCGAGGTTCCATAGCCGTAAGGTCTTGTTCCTGACGTCCGGATAGGGGCGGTATTGAGGGGGCGTGTCGGTCACCGAGGGATCAGGCTCTTTGTGCAGCCCCTGTAAGTCGTGGCGATCGAGTATGAAGGCAGAAATAGGCGATGGCTCCTTGGTGTTAAAAAGTGACTGACAAACACAAAGAATGTCGACGGGGACAAGAGCTTGTCTGGGCCGTCAATGTCGGATGTGTTGTCAGAGGCCAACGCGTGCCGGGCGACGAGCTGTCGATGGCCAACGCGTATTCTCGCCGGTTCCCCCACAAGCTGAGATGAAAACCTAAAATTTCGGTATCATAGTGGGTTTGGCAGTCGAGAGAAAGATTCTGCCGGTGCAATAGTATTGGCAAGGAGACCGCAGCGCCGTTGGGTGATCGGAGGAAACTGGGAGGCGGTGCGGAAGGAGCGAGCGCCGGTCAACAACGCAGGACCAAAACCAGGATCCGAGTCATTAGGGGATCACGTCAGGGCGAGCAACCCGTGCAAGGAAGAGGCGATGGGGAGAAGGGCCGGTCGCTGTAACCTGTTGCAGTTGAGAGCCAAGTATTGGCCTGAATCTATCGCGATCTCCTTTTTTGTCGTTGTGAGTGATATGATGACGGGCTGTGAACAGGAGAGAGAGTCCCGGCGGCGGAGGCCAGACCCCAACCCAGGTCGATTTGGCACTTCTGCTGGTCCCGTCTCGCAGCGTCCCGCCTGCCCGCAAAACTTTTGGCCTGCCGAGTGACCTGACCCACACTCATGCAGCTTGGCGAGCCACTGCACCAGCCACAAGCACGCCCCTCCAACGGTGACTGATCCCGCGGTGCCTCCGAAATCCACTCGAGCCTTGCCACCGACCTCTTTGCGATTTTCAGGGGCTTCACAAAGAATTTCTACGAACCACGGCCTAGGGTCTGCTTCGGAGTCGCGGAGCTACCCCTCATATCAGATAATGTCTACTGCGTCTGTGTTTGCGGGCTACACAGACATCTGCCGTTCGTGATTGAGGGGAACCTGAAGAGGGGCACGGAAGAGGCCGCATGCACTAGCCACACCTCGTACGCCACACCACCCAAAGACCCCGGGACCCCAGGAGGGATTCTTGGTGCCGCAGACCCTGGTTGGCTCGTTTCCTGATCGCTCCTCAAACACTGGCCTGGACCAGGGACGAGCAAACGCACAAAAGGGGGTCCGAATACCCTACACTAGACCTGCGATCTCCTTTGCGATCTTTCCGCCGCCTCTCGTGTGACATTGCGTGGAGTGGCGGAGCGGGAAGATTCTTTTGTTCTCGAAGAGAAGATCAAACGGAGCGTTTCGTTGCTTACCAACACCAATCCGGTGGGAGCCCGGATCGTCCGAGAACTGAGCACGCGGAAAGGGATGGCAGCTCCCCGCGTGCTTCCGGCTCCCTCCCATTACAGTTGTTTCCCGCCCCCTCCGTGGAGATCGGGTTTCTCATTGCTTGATCACCGAAGCCCGCAAGGCCATCCAGCTTCCGTCCCCGAGGCTCTATGACGCACCTGGGTTGCAGTTGAGATTTAATCGATATGGGGAGATCAAACCCCACCTCCCTAGGTCCCCTCTACCTACAAATCAGGGGCGCTGCCGATGCACGAATATGCAACCGGTTACAGCGACCTGTTGGGTTTGCAGAACACGCGCCGCGCGCTGCACGCACCGCAGCTTTGGCTAACAGCAAAACTGCCCCCAATCCTCCCTGAAAAGAACTACCCGGTCCCTCCCGGAAATAGAGGAATATGCACGTGGAAGACTGGCGATTCACGGAGGAGACCTAGATATGATCCCGGATTTGGACACAACAGGCCACCATGGTATCGCCAATCAGTGTCGATTGCATCTCCCGCCTCATGAGGCCGTTAAGTGGTTTGTTGTGGCTACCGGGGTCGCCAGCCGCCTCTTGGGCTGTTGTGCACGCCAGGCAGCACCGGTCATCCTTGGCCGTTGGTCTGTCGGAATGCTGTGGGATTACCTATTCCGACGGAAACGAGGCGCCTCGGATTGTCAGCCTTTCGGTTGAGTTCGTAGACCGAGGTGAAGAGCCATTCGCTCGCCAGCGATCATAACCAATCGCCCCCTAAAACGAGCAAAATCCCCGGAGAACGCCGCCTCCTTTTTAGACGAAGGAGCACCACCGCCGAGAATAATTGCAATATTGCATCAACTTCTTCTTTACCCCTATGAAGGAGCTTGCTTGTGTCTCAAATCTCAAATGGTGATGATAAAAGAAAATTGTAGCAAACGGGGTTGGTGGGACGCACCTGCCTTTGATGATGCCTTCCATGGCGACTTCCTTCCTTCGCTGGACAGAAACATGCGAGATGCCCAGAAGTTCGAACCTCGTAGTCCCCTTCAACTTCCCAGGGTTTAATCAGATGCATCATTCGCCGTCCACATAATTGCAACAGGTCCTGGAAGATCTGCTTTTGTCTGCGAAGATGCCGAAGACGCGGCAATCACATCGTCCAGCGCCGAGCTGCCCCCCAGAACGAGATTTTGAACTGTGCAAGGTCATCTTCGGCGCTGCGGTACGTCGCAAAACTCGGATAATCTACTGCCTGTCGCGCCAATACTGACATTATTGAAGCTGAGTCAAATTCTGTACGCCCGGTAGGAGGTTCCATTCCGGGATCATCGCGCCCACGCGCTTACAAGTCCCAAAATCTAGACACGGTTTCGCGCCCTCGCTCTTCCAATCTGTTTCGATCTGCGACCTTATCTCGACGCCTTTCGATGATCTTCTCTCGTCAGGTTCTCCCCTGAGCCATTACGATCAAGAAATCATCAGGGACCAAGGAAGCACTGTCTTCCTGCGTGCAGACCTAAAGGACTACGACCTGAGCAGCTTCTTAGGGATATTGGTCCGCGATTTCTAACCTTGAGACCGGTGTGTGTCACTGACCTTGTTACTAGACGTCGGACATCTTCTCGCTGATCGAAAAGGAGGAGCTGGTAAAGTTCCGAATCAACTTTCTGCGGTCTGAGAACTTGAAAGACGACAACCTCCTTGAGTATTACACAGTTGTGCTGAAATACGACCTCGAAGGGAATTACGGCATGGATATTTGGAGGGCGGGTACCATCGAATGTTACACCTCGAACAGTGAGTTCAAGCTGTGGAATCTTGGGGACTACCTCAGTCGCCTTCCCTCTTTGACAGGTATGTAATGGATTCGTCTCCGCGGAATCAGTACGATTGAATTAACATTGGATCAGGTCCCGTCTATTGCACTCTCGCTTTCCATTCGACCAACCGCCCTATCGAGAATTTGATTGGCACTTGGAAGTTTGACCACTCAGACTTCGACAATGCCAAACTCCAACTCCAGCAAAGACCTGAGTACTGCTTTCAGAGGATTGCCAGCCTTAAGTATGTGTCGGCATCCTTTCTCTCTTCTCATACTCGCAGGGCTAATAATCCTCAGTGTTGGACCAGCTGTAGACTGTTCTCTCCCCACCGTTTCGTCCCCAGAAACAGACGATGCAGAATTAAGAGATACAGAACTAGGGGATGCAGACATAGGAGATGAACAACCAGAGGACGCAATAGCAGATAAACCACCTGAAGCTGCCACATCTGACCGTTCCACAGACGTCGACTACGAAGTCCCCTCCGAATCAGACAGCCCAGCTTACAAACCTCCGCCTAAGAAAAGGCAGACTGCTGCAAAAGAGAAGGAGAAGAAATCGGCAAAGCCCGTCAACAAGCCAAAGCGTGCAGCGGCGAAGATGGCCTCCCAGCCGCATCCTCTATCCCCACCCATCACGGGCATTTCCCGGGCAAACACGTCGAGCGCCCGGAGCAAGAAGAACTCCGGAAAGGAGTCTACAAAGCCCAAGGCTAAAGGGCATCAGGAGCAGTCGCTGAAGAAAAACAAAATGGATGCCCCGAAGCCAAAGAGAAAAGCCAAACAACCCTTGCTAGTAAGCTTTATCAAGTGCCCTGTCCCACATGGTTTGTTGCTTATTATTATTTGCCCTGACAGATATTTTCGGATCCCGCATCGAACTTGCCTGAGACGCAAGACGCAATTCGAGAGAGCCAAATCAAGCATCAAAGTACAAACACTGGCAAACGGCAAAGAGACCAAAGCGCCAACACGGCGGCCTATTCTAACAAGAAACAACGCCAGTTCGTTCCCGAACCATCTTCGGGACAATTCAGATTGATCGATGGTGTTGTGTTAACCTCAAGCCCGATACGGACAAGCAACTTATCGTCAGTTGGCGACACACCTCCAGTTAGTGACCAGACTATGGGAGGTGGCAAAGGGAACAATCGATCAAAGCCCAAATCTAAGAGCACCAGAGGCAAAATTGACACTCGAGTCCCCGCGAGCATACAAGCAACTGAAGCGATGCCCAGAAAGGAGTCTCTTCTTGGGAATGACTTCGCCGACACGTTGAGTTTCAGTGATAGTAGTGATTGAGGGGCGAGGAAACAAAAAAAGAAAGAGGCACTTCTCCGAGATCTTGGTTCTGCGGTAAGTGATGATGGTGTAGATTGACGAGGGATCTTGACGGAGCATTTTGCCCCCTCTCGGCTGCAATATGGACACTTCTCTCTCTGCTTTCTATATTTACTATCCCCTCCTTTCCAGCCGTAATAGAAGTTTATTTTGCGCATTGAGCTGTGTTTTGGGGCGGGGCATACTGGGCAGCGGCGCCAACACGAACTTCCCTGATTCTGTCACTCTTTATGGGCTAATATTCCAGAACATTGTCGTTGTTATATCCATGACCTATCGTTCCATTAGAGTCAAAATTTGCACCATCTCTACGAGGCCAAAAATGCAATTTCTCCGTGTCTCGGGATCAGGGGATTTCCAGCAAGGTTGCCGCTAGTCTACAGCCACTGAAGTGGCTAGGACATTAGTGTCGGGCGTTCGTGGTGATGATGCAATCTTGACGAATATTCCATGGCTAACATGGCGACTCGGGGCTTTCTTAACCCTGGGTTCTTCTTTCGGGAAAACTGGGTATTGGAATTCTTTCCAGCAAAGCACCATTCAAACAAGTGAAACATCCAGAGTATTGTCAGATCACTGAAAGCCCGTCCTAGGCAGGCCTTGTTCCTCTCACCATGACGACCCGAATTGGACTTAACCACATCGACATTGTTGGCCCGCTGCTGCGTACGGCTCCCTTTCCCCCTGACTGATCCATTTGCTGTCTTGCCTCACCAGTCCTCAACTGACATGTCGCTTCAGCGATCACTGGTGGCTTCGCCGTCCCCTTCACGGCCTACTTTGCCCTCCTCAGCACCCGCGTTGTTCTCCAGCGCCTGAATGACAAGGTCTTCCTCGGGGATGCCGAGGAAGTGCCGACCTCCGAGGCGTCTACTACGGATGACGGCAAGCACCATCATCATGACCACGACCATCACCATCATCACCACCACCACCCACTCTTCGTCGCCACAAGATGTCACGCCAACTTCGTTGAGCATGTCCCGCTCGCGCTGGGCTTAGCTTCCATTGCGGAGCTGAATGGCGGTAGCAAGCAGGCCTTGACGCTGTCGCTAGGTGGCTTGCTTGTGGCGCGTGTGCTGCATGTCGAGTTTGGCCTGCGCAGACCGGGCTCAACGGGCTTTGGACGCGTTGTCGGATACTATGGGACCATGGGCGTCATGTCGTTCTTGGCTGGCTATGCTGGGTGGTTGGTTAAGGACTATTGGTTTGCGGGCAAATAGGGGTAGGATTTGTGCGATATGGAAGGGACCATGGCGTCTGTAAAATCAGGGTCGTCTAGCTCGGGGGCGAGAGGCTGGCTGAGTTAAGGGGGGGCTGGAATGGGATTGAAAAGATGGAGGATAGATATTGTAAAATATGTTGATAGGTAGAAAATAGGGTGATTCACAACCCGAGGAATAAAGTAACGGTGTCACGGGTGAGTGACCTCGCCACCTCAACCAGTATCCAATGATTAGTGACGGTGCATCCATCTTGCAAGAGATGAAGTACCACGACATACCTGCCACCTTGTCGCTTTGCAGCCGTCGGCATAGAAACAAAGGGAGAAGATGAGAAACGTGGCTCCATACTGTGAAGATAAACAGATCGGTAAAGTTTGATGTGTTTTTAATCCACACGGTATATCGCTTGACCGGTCAATCAACCTCCCCAAATTCTGCCCTACCGGTATCGTATGAGCTGCATTGCAAGAAAACCTGGGGTGACGGAAATGGGATGGATATCTTTGCAACAAAGAAGCCCCCCACGTGCATGAGGGGAACCTCGTCACGCCCCTTTGTTGGGTACCCACTAGCTGCAAACAAACTCGAGCATAAGAAAGTGTGCCAGCTACTATTTCAATCGCCTGCACTCGTCGGGTTCTCCGGGAGCCACGAGGTTGTATCATTTGCTCGACCTTCAATTATGTTGCTTCGCAGCACTCGCTACATGAACTCTCAGCTGGAACACTCGCAATGTCCAACAAGAGAATGATGTACGACTGCAACGTCGTAGTCGTTGGGGGTGGCCTCAGCGTTCTGCGCGGCGAAGTTCCGCTGTGTGGTCCTGGAGGCCTTGGATCAAGTTGGGGGGAAGACTATCGGCCTACACTCCGCTTGGATCAATGACACCAACCAAAGCGAGGTATATTCGCTAGCAAAATCATTCGGGCTCGATCTGGTCGAACAGTATATGGCCGGCACCAATCTCTGCCAGAAGAAGGACGGGAGATTGCTTCCATATGCGTCCGGGTTTGGCGAGGTTCGTGTTCCCTGTACTACGAGTGTACTGCGAGTTTGCTAACAGTAGATCTGACAGGACAGCCAAGACCCCGATGCTTTGCGACTTCATAGGATGCTCAATAATTGGGCCGACGTCTGGCTGGGTCCCGACGCTAAGGCTCTCGACACTGTGACACTCAAAGCTCTGGCTGAGGCCAACTACACCGATAAAGTGGCGGCCGGAGATGCGGCAGATTCCCTGGCGGAGGCTTTTCTCGGCGTTGGAGCCAGGGAAGTGAGCTCGTTGTTTATGATTGAACTGATCAAGAGCGCAAAAAGCCTGGAGTACATGAGCTCGAGCATGAAACATGGGGGCCAGTATTTAAGGATCAGACAAGGTTGGATTTCAAACCCTCTTATTCCTCGGCGTGGCAACTTACACGTCTTATAGGAGCGCAACCTCTAGCGGCCCGCCTCGCCAATATTCTCCCCAAGGGGGACGTCATTGTTTCTGCTCCGGTGCGCGAGATCGAACAGAATAGCGATTTGTGTATTACAACAACGGCAGATGGAAGGATCTTTCGCAGCCAGAAAGTCACTGTCTCCACTCCGACCACCGCCCACCACGATATCGAATTCCACGGAACGATCAATAAGCCCTTCCCGTCCGCAAAGAAAGCCCTTGCAGACCGAGCTATATCTGGATACCATACAAGGGTTGTTCTAACCTAATCAGCACCATGGTAGCGCGAAGCCGGTCTTTTAGGAGTGATGGAATCGACTTCTGTCTGCGGTCCTGTATCGTTCACGCGTGACACCTGCACCGAAGACGACGGACACTATAGCCTAACGTGCTTTGTTGTTGGTGAATCCGGGCGGCAGTGGTCAGCTCTCTCTATCGATGATCGACAAAGGAAGATTGTAGATCACGTCGAAGAAGTGTTTGGATCAAGAACAAAGCGGGAACTGATTCCGAAGCCCATTTCGATTTTGGAGAGGCAGTGGCCGGATGGGACTCTCCCAGTGATGCCGCCCAATGAGCCGGACAGTGAATCTGGGGAACAGATTGGAATGACATGGGAAAATGTGCTCTTCATTGGCACTGAGACAGCCGACGTGTGGAGAGGATACATGGAAGGAGCCTTACGATCTGGATTGAGAGGCGCCAGAGAGGTGACTCCATTTCTCACCAAAGGCGTTGACCAGAAGAGGCCCAGGCCGTCATTGTAGGTGACAAGTCAGGAAACCGTGAGTTCTAATAAGATGTTGAGTTAGATTGTTTGAGCTTGAGCCTAAGATACAACGAAGTCTAACAAGAGCATTCGGTATGATCGGTGTTGGCTTTCGGGTATCTTCGAGAAACAGTTTCGAATACGTGGCAGCAACAAAGCGGTGTAAATGCCGTTTGCTTCCTTCAGTTGGTGACTGAAGCGATGCAAAGGTGAAAATTTGCCAGAAGACATCGGACGACTTTTGCTCAAAGGCAGCTGCCGGCCATTCACATTTTTTAGCCTCCACCTGCCTCGTGCTTACCTTTCCTCGACACCGTTATAAGGCATCTGCCGTACCCCGTGACGACCACCACTGGCAACATCGTGGCTTAGACGTTCTTCTAGAACAACTACTGGAAGTTGCTTCGCATCTGCACACCTCGGACTTGCGGGGCATGCAAACTGACTGGCATCTCTTGCCGTCTTTGAGCTACCGTTCGAATGAAGGCTGCACAAAGGCAGGGCTGCACAAACTATTCCCTCTAACTCTACTAGGCTTCACCTCCGACTCAACCTCTGCGCACGACTGCAGGATCGCATTCAAGGCCGGGAAATCGCATCCTTGTCATCCTGATCCGGATCGATAAGGCCCACAACTGCATCGCGAATACCCCACGTCGCCAAGCCGAGCCGCAGGTCCCCACGTGGCTGCGGGAAGCGATCCTCAGGTGTTGATTGGCTGCCGACAAGGTAAGCCGGCATTGGCTCCCCGCAGAATGACCTCAGTGACTGACCACGCTAGGCCAAACGCCGTTTCTGTCTCCGCAAGGCCCATCGAGGTCCTGTCCGCATGTCGCTCGCACAGCGGCAAACGCCGGGCTTTGTTAGCTACCCGGCCGCGACGAATTATAGTCGCCGCTGTTCGACCTATACCTTCTACGTGGGCGGAAACAGCCCCTTTCCTCTTGACCAAAGCTATCACAAGCCGATTGGCAGCGCGATGAGCCCCGCCCAGAGGGGTACGGGCAGGGCCAAGAAGGCCTCCGACAAGCTCCCAACGCGGTTCCAGCCCTACCGCAGCGCCGCACCTCGACCTCCTCGCTTCCATCACTTCCTGAAGCTCCCTGCCGAGATTCGCATCCAGATCTACCGTCACCTTGTCAAGCAGCCCGATGCCATCGACGTCTGCGGTATCTGGAACGACCGCCCCACAGCCAAAATCGCCGGCCTGTTCCGGGCCAACCGACAGATCCATGCCGAGTCCACGCACGTCTTCTACACCATCAACACTTTCTGCCTGCTCGAGCAGTGTGACCAGTGGAATGGGGACTCGGACCTCATCGAGACTAACCCTTGGAACATTTGGCTGAACAAAATCGGGACGGCAAATGCCCTGTCCCTACGCCATGTGCAGTTGCGTATCCGCCACGAGCGTAACATCGACTACTATGCACAGCAGATCAAAGAGCTTGCCACCCAGTCTCCTCGAATCTGCCGCCTGGCTATCGTCGTCGAGAAGCACGCATCGACCCCGAGCTTGGGAGCCGGCCTCCGTTTGATGTGGAACTGGGAGCCTAACCAAGTGAACCAGCTGACCCTTTGCAAACTGTCCAAGCTTGTCCCCAGCGTTGCTATGCTCAAGGACCTCAACATCCTCGTGCTGGCTGGCAGCGAACAGCGTCAGTTCCTGGATACTGTTTGCTCCCTTTTCCAGGTCCGCATCCAAGTCATTGACGAAGCTGATGCCAAGCGCGACCTCAACGCCTGCCAGCTCCTTTGGGACCAGAAGAAGCTATACGACGGCATTCTTGTCAAAGGCTCCCCGGGCCGTATTATTCGCTCCGACAAAAGCGCCGCCGAGTCAGAGTACCTTATCGAGATGGGCGAGGCGGACAACCGTCGCAATGACAATGGCGAGAGCGACGGACTCGAGAACAGCGACGACAATATGGACCTGGACGAGGACGAGGATGAGGATGATAGCGGCGTGGCCGCATAATAATCGAGAGGATCCTCGACTGATGGGTGGGCGGATGGGAGCGTAATTAGAGGGCAAGAGGAGGACACAGTCAAGTTGCATTTTCGGGTCTTCTCGGGGTTTCTTGATATTTGGTGCTCAGTTTCGTGCTAGGATACTGGTTTAGTTTGGCGTTCCTGGCGCGTTTGGCATGGGTATACCCCTGGGGTTTGGCAGTGGTTTCGGGCACAATTACGAATGTTACGCAGAACCCGGCGCTAGGTCATAGGGGATATGTATGGATTGTACCATCTTGGTAAGTTTGTCGCAGTTTGTAACGAGTGTAGCCCATCTGCCCTGCCAAGTATCGGTAGTGAGCAGCAAGCTAGCCGCCAGAAAAATAAGCCTTTGTTCCGAACCTCTCCAAGGTGACGACGTAAAATATCGCTGCTCGGTTTACACGAAGAGAGCGGACCGTTCGTAAAATACAGTAAGACCTCGCCTACATTACTGGAAGTCGTGTTGTATTGTGGTGGACGCACGCCTCGTGACTGGCCTTGCGTATATTACAAAACACTCGAGAAATGTAAGGCCCCCGACAAATGCAGGAAGCTGTTCGTCTACAAAGTATGCGGTGGAATACTGCACTAGATGAACACCACACGGCTTGCACCGGCATAGACAGCCAACAGCCCGAGCCCGAGAACTGAAACATCACCCACCTCAACTGAAGGATCGTCGGCCAAGCCGACAAAAGCATGGCAAGGAGGCTGCGAGCATCTGGGAGTAAGCCTTCTCGGTGAAATTGTCGCACATAATATACTAGAGCTGATGGAAAGGTTCATGAAGATCGAAAGAAACCTCTTTGGCTGTTTTTTATCTGCGAAGAGACGGCTCATCTATCTACGTTATTAGATTGAGTTGCATGGCTACCCGCACCACACTCCGGCACGCAAATGCAGATAAGAATGAGTATCCGATGTATCCGGCTTGATTAAACAAACCTCCTCCTTTTAGCGTGTGAAATACCTGGCTGTTGATCCGCTCACATGATGACCTCGTTGGCAACATCCTATAAGTGTGTGTGGTTAGTGCTGGCATTTTGGAGGACATGGAGTTTGGCCTTACCCTCTTCAGCTCCTTGAATGGCAAGCATATGCAGTTCTGCACGCGGACCTCATCGCCAACTCCGCATTCTTTGCCTAAGATGGTAATGGCTTGAACCTTGACGCCGTTCTTGATGATGCTGGTTGTGTGGCTCGTCACGGGCGTGGGTGTGCCTTCGACACGAGCCCAAGCGCCAACACGGCTATTCCAGCCGATGATAGAGTACAGCACGCAGGCGTCATGCTTGATCTCTGAATCGTCCAAGACAATGGACTCCTTGATGCGAGCGCCGGCGCCAACCGTGACGCGGGGCCCAATCGAGACGTTCGGGCCGAGCTTGGCGGTGGGGTGTACCTGGGCACTGGGGTGAATGTACACAGGAGGAAGGATATTCTCAGAGCGCGGGGCAAGCTCTTTGGATCCGTTTTGTAGCGCCTTCTGGAGGTACAGAGCGTTTGCGGGAATGGCAGAGCCTGCTGTCTTGATTTGGCGCCAGAAGTCCTTGGTCTCGTAGACGAAAAACTGCTTGCTGTCCGCCATGTCGCTGAGAATATCTTGCTCGAGGCGGATAACCTCGTTCTGCCGGTTCTCGTCGTCCTCCTCGTCAATCATGAACGAACTCTCTAGGTTGTCGGACGAGGGGTACGAGACAAGACGGGAGGGGCGGTCAGCGCGGCGCTTGATGGCGCTTCGGATGGACGGGAAGATCGCATCGGTGCTAAAGAGGTAGACACCGCAGTTGATCAGGTTAGAGATATGGCTCTCAGGCTTCTCGACGTAGTGCAGCACACGGCGCGTATGGGAGTCGGAGACGATGCAGCCGAAGTTGGAGGCAGCGTCCTCGCTGACCCGTGTACCCAGAATGACAGCCTCGGCATCCTTCTCTTGGGACAGCTTGAGCATCTCGTTGAGCGGGAAGCTGCAGCAAACATCCGAGTTCAAGACAAAGATGCGCTCCGGGCGGCCCTTGAGGATTGCATCGCGGAAGTGGTACAGGCCACCAGCTGTGCCGAGAGCCTGGTATTCGCGGAGGTATTTGATCGACAGGTTCGGGAATTCGGTAGACGCATCCTTAATAAAGTCGCGGAAGACGGATTCCTCGTAGTAGCCGATCAGATACACCTCCTGGATGGAGGGCACCTTGTCGATGGCGGTCAAACAGTGCCAGATGATGGGGTGGCCTGCAACGTCGAAAAGGGGCTGAACAGAACGAAAAGAGTCAGCACAGCACCGATCTCCAGAGAGAAGTCCAGCCATACCTTGGGAACATCGAGCGAGAGCGGTCTGAAGCGGGTGCCGCGCGACGAGCCTCCGACCTGGACATGCTGTTAATAACCTGGGCCCAAGCTTCGCGAAGCTCCCCTCCACCGCAACTTACCAAAATCACGGCCTTGGTGGCGCCCGTAGCGCCGTTCGACTTCTCGCGGTGTGGGATTTGTAGAGACATGGTAAGGCTGTGCTGGTAAATGCTGATTGAGCGCTATTCCATGGAGTTGCGAAGATGAGCGCCGGTAAATGAGCCCAACAGCTTTCTGGAGATGCTTGGTGCTGCCCCAAAACCCCTGGCCTGTGAATTGGCGGCCAAACCCCTGTCACCCAGAAAGTGGTTATTATGGTCCGTGCGTTACCCCTCCGAAGAGGGGAGGCGTTGAAGACCAAAGTCGTATCTTCATTGACCCCACGTGGCATCGGCCCAAAGATTTCGCGGGATATCCTCACTTGGAACTCTTGCTTTGGTACCGTCAAGATTATAATATAGCATCTATTGGTACGCAACTTGGGATCTTGAAGCACTGCGCAGTCGTGTATTTGCTCTTTCAACTGCTCCTCATTTCCTGAGCGCTGCGCGATCTGTGGCCCCTGGTCGGCCCAGGACACCCCCCTGACAGTTGAAGCATCGCAACACAGTTAACGAATGTGACAAGGAGGATGAGGCCCGACGAGCATAGTACTTTGATATCCTCCAATACGAAGGACTTTGGGCAAGTATATGCCCTTATTTATTTGCTGGAAAGCTATCAGGCGACGAGGCTCTTCATTTGAGCGACATCGTCGGTGGGTCGCGTCACTGGTGTGGGCTCAAATTGTCCAGGGCACCCACCCTGACCCACACAGCTTCCATCACCTCATCAAGAGATAGCGGGCCTTCTATCATTGCAGCATCCAAAGCACCCGAAGGATCTTGAAAATGCAGTAATAAGATAGAAGCTGGCACGTATTATTCTAAGCGGCCTGGCCGGGCAGCCTGAGCATACTGCTTGCCTGTCTTTGTTTCGTGTTTGGTGGCGATGGAGTTTGACCGAAATGCCCAAGATCTTTTTGCGCACGTCAATGGAGTGTGACTTGTTTCTGACCCGAGCTTTGCGGCAAACCACACGGAGCCCCGAAGGACTCGCAGGCAGCATCACCGATTTTCACGCCCTCCCAGCAGATTTTGGTGCGTGGATGTGAATCGCTGTTCAGCTTCATGCACACAACCTTGGGATTTGCCCCACTTTCCCAGCCACTTCACCAACTCTGGCCTAAGATAAGCATTGGTAGTGCTTGCACAGCAATTTCAGGCCGACTCTAACTTGCGCTAACTTTCCAAAAGTTGTCAGTTTCACTCAACTCTGGCTTTCTGCTGGGCAACTTGGACTCGACCTTTCTTCCTACTCTGCTCTTTCCCCCACTCCCTCTTCTGGTATCCTCTCTTCTCACCCTGTTTTCCTGCCTTCTGTGAGGAATATACACAAACTCCGCTCTTTCCTCGTTTTCTGTTCTGCATTTGACTCCCAACCACTTCCTCATTTCATTTCCACCACTGGCTTGGAAACCAACCCTACACCTCGGCCGGCTCTTGTCACTTTCTACCTCCGAGGCAAGCGCTACCTCCTGCTGGCCTAGCCAATTCTAGAAGACCTAAAATACTTCTTGTCTGTCTAATTTCAGTCTGATCTACGGATATAGTTCAGGTGAATACAGGTCACTTCCTCTGCTTTTGACTTTCCATTCGTTCTAACAGACAGGAAGCAGTCCATTGCATCGAAAAAATGGCCAAGGGTTTTCCAAACCCACCCGGCATCAAGCAGGAACCAGGCCGTGCCGGCGCGCGCCCAGAGCATGCCGCAAAGAAGTTGCAACCTAGAGGCGTGCGCTCCGCTGCTCGTAAGACTGTTCCATCCGCTCTTACTTAGGATTGAATCAGCTAACCAGTGCTTGCAGCGAGTGTGGACACCCATCACGTCGCCCAGTCAATTGCAGACGATGATGAGGATGAGGAAGTCCAATACATGGAAATCAAGTCGAAGGGGGACATTTCCGGCCTGGCGTCAGCTCCGCAGAGTGTGCAAGGGTCCTTCATCGGCCCCAATCGTGCACTCAAAGATTTCGGGCAGAAGTTGAAAGATATCAATGATGCTCTCGGAGAACTCCAGGCCCGAGGAATCCAGCACGTGGCAAACTTGCCGGAACTGGTTCTTGTAGGGGACCAGTCCTCAGGGAAATCAAGCTTGATGTCCGCCATTGCAGGCCTGACGCTGCCTCGGAGCACCGGTACCTGCACACGATGCCCTATCCATATTCGAGTCTCTCGGGCGGACGAATGGAGTTGCCGCGTGTATCTCAAGATCGACTACGCATACCAGCAGCGGGACCGACCGATTACCAAGGAGGATGTCACCAATCGAGACAAGTTTCCACCCTGGGTCCCGCTCGATTCAAACCATGTTCAGCGTCACGAATTCAAAACTGTCCGCGACAAGTTTGACTCCGATGAGGTGGAAAACGTTTTGAGGTGCGCCCAACTGGCTATTTTGAACCCTGGAATACCGTACCAGAAGTACGTCCCCAAGCTCAAGGGTGAAGTTTCCGACGAGACGCGGGTTCTAGACATGCAGCGGATCAAAGACTTGGAGCGGGAAGCAATGGCGCAGTTCTCCCCCAACACTGTTGCACTTGAAGTCAAAGGTCCCGACCTCGCCGACCTCAACTTCTACGACTTGCCAGGCGTTTTCATGAGTGCAAAGCGCGATGAGGATACGTTCCTGGAGCGCGTTGTGAGCAACTTGGCATGTGAGTACATGGCAAGACCAAACGCGTTGATTCTTTGGGCAGTACCCATGAATCAGGATGCGGAGAACTCGTATGCTTTTAGTTTGATTCGGAAGATGCGCGCCGGCAATCGCTGTGTCGGAATAATGACAAAAGCCGATCTGCTTCCAGAGGCATCTTCTGGCACTTGGCTGGCAATGCTAAGAGGCCAGGCGCATCAGACGGGACTCGGCTATTTTGTCACTTCAAGGCAAGGCGAGGATCTGGAGCGACAGAACACGAGAGAGGAGGCTTTCTTCAACCGTACCGCTGAAATTTCCCGGGAGTGGCCGGAGGTTTTCGACGACTTTAAAGATCGATGCGGTGTTGAGAAACTGAAGTCGTTCCTCTCCCTCAAGCTCGGCGAACAGTTCTCAAAGGTGTAAGTGCATTTTCTTACCGTCATGTCTTTGCTTAGCAACATCTGGCTAACCTAATTCCTAGTTTGCCCGAGGTGAAGCACAAGGTCAACGATCGAATCTTCGCTATCGAGGAGCAACTGAAAATCTACCCGGACCCTCCCATGAACCCAGAAATGGAGATCATGGGTAGCTTGACCGTATTCAGCAGAGAGGTCAAGGATCGTGTTCAGCAGCAAGAATTCTTGTCCCAATGGGACGTGGAGATAATGGAACGATTCAAAAAGGGAATCCTATCGCTGAAGCCGAAGTATAATGTCCGAGACTCACCGAGAGGTCCTCCCCCTTCCCCCGAAGTGATCAACCTCTGCGATGACTCACCGCCATCGGCTCGGTCATCACCGGTCATCCGAAAACGCACGGCACCGAACAGCGATCAAATCTCGCCGTTCCCGAAGCGACAGCGCCCGGTAAGCACTTCACCCGTGAAAGCAGAAGGTATAGATCTTCCGGGCTTGTGGTCGGCGGCACCGACTTGCCGCGGAGTGGCTCCGAGGCCAGCGACTAAGACTCTGGCCGATATCAGAAAGTTGATCCGCCGAAATGCAACTCCAGGACAGCCAGGCTTGGTTTCAGCAAGCGTGTATCAACCAATGTACACCGAGGCGGCACGGGGCTGGATTGACCACCTTCAGGAATTCGTCAAGGCAACCCTTGACTTTCTGCAAGGAGAAATCATATCTATCATGGATAGTTCTTTCGGCAACTTGAAGAACACCTCGTTCTACAAGGAATCCGAGAAACATATGTTGGAGTTTATCAACAATCTCCGGATGGAGCTTGGCTCTCAGCTCGGTCGACTCTTCAGCCTTGAATCTCAACGGTTATTTACCAAAGACGAAGAGTCTCTGGAGCGGAATAAAAGACAAGAGAAGAAAGTGCTTGGCCGCCATCGCCATCATTACAGATGGGCGGCACAAAACGGGGACGACCGGCCAGCAATCCGTAGAGTGGAGGAGCTGACCGAGGAAGAGCTAGCCCAAGAGGCGATCGCGATGCAAAAGCAAATGTCAAAGATGTTACCGGACCCGTTTGAGCCGGAGCTGTCTGTAGCTGCATATGTTCGCGGCTACTACCTGACAGCTGCAAACCGATTTATCGACAATGTGGCGATTCACGTCATGTCTGGGCTGTTCCCCGACGTAGCGCGGGTGATTGACAAGCACCTTCATGAGAAACTCGGACTGGCTGGCAGTTCTGCGAGTAAGTTCATTCTTTCCCGTGACGTGTATCCCGTACGTATCATCTGGCTAACAAGACACAAGGTGTTGAGATGCTGCAAACCCTGATGTCAGAGGGCCCCGAAACGGAGCGGCGCCGGAGAGAGCTCCGCGCCGAGCGGGAAACTTTGGAGCAAGCAATGAAAATTATTGTGAACCTCGAAGCAAGCAACACCAGTCCGATTAAGCAGGCCCCGGGAAGCGGATACATGTACGGCGAGTCTGCGCGTTCCCGCGTCCCTGCCATGGCCCATGCCCCGACGGTTGCGTCCTCGTCGTATGGAGACCCGTGAGGAAGCAGCGGCAAACGCTGGGAACTTTCATCCGGCACATGCATCGATTTGTGTGTTTGCTATTTTGCTGTTGACTGAAGTATGGCTTTCATGGAGTTGGGACTCGGTGGAAGGGAAGTCTCTCGAGTGGGTTTTGTTACGAAGTACATGGTTTTGCCCTAGGGGTATGCCGCAAATGCTTGTTGTACTAATTTTGGGGTCCGTCTGCGCTCGGGTTTGTCTACCACGCGGAGGGTATGGGGCATGGAAGATGACAACAAGGGGGAATGCTTGGAGTCGTGCAGCCCGGGCTCACGAAGTTCATTGTCAACTTTTCAGGTTTTGAGGGACTGGATGGTCTCCATCGCCTTTTATCCCTTCAACCCGAAGGTGATGACGAGCGAGACCGTCTTGACTGTGGTTTTCGGGGGAATCTTGACATGGAGAAAGATTTCAATAGACTCGATAGCTTGATTCCCGTAGTGTTGAAGTAAGAATGTCGGATTAGATATAAACCAAATGTACGTGGCGGGAACAGGTGCAGCATGGTCTGAAACAACGCAGAGGCTGACAACGGTTGAGTTACGAAGAGACTACTTAAAGAAGTAAAGTAAAATACTCCGGTGTTTCCGCTATCCACTGTCACCCGAAATCGCAAGATTACCTCAATTTCGGTCCTCGGTCCTCAGAGTGGAACCGGAGCCATTGTGTGACACTCTCGCCGCCGTTGGAGTCACAGGGTAATTCCCGAGACACTCACTGCCTTACATCTTGCGCACAGTGCATGGCACCGAATGTTTGCCAAAGCTTGAATTGAACGCTCTATTCAGAAATAACGTTTTGAGGACCACTTCGATTCATTGACTCAAACGAAGCCGCTGAATCAAAACGGAGTCACCCGGCCAGAAAGGCCCCCCCGCAACAATGGCGCACTAGTGCAGCCTGCGATTGGTGCATGGAAAGGACCCTGGACGTCCTGGATGAGCCATGCAGCTACATACAAAAGACCAGCCCCCCGTTTCTGCCTTCGGAATCTTTATTGCTCATCTTTTGGGGAGTGCGTAAGGTCTTGCCGTTCCAAACACTACTCCTGAAACCCAAGGCCTTCGAACTCGCACTCCCGGTGTTTTATCGAGCTTGCTACAGCTTGCGACCGTTCTTCCAGCACCTCACCCGTTCGCCGACCGTCTTGACGGTGAGGTATCGGCTGGCAACATCGCCACAATTGCAAACATGGCTACCGATGAGTACGACATCCTCATCCTCATCGACCAGACGGCGTCGATGGCGACCTACCTCCGCTCCCTCAGCAAGTCCCTCCAGGACATCATCCGGATATCGTCCCTCACCGGATGCTTCTCGCGCATCGGCGTCATGGCCTACGGCGACTACTGCGGAGGTCCCATCACCAACTGGTCTGGCTGGCACAGCCACGCTGGCGACAGCGAGACCACCCAGCAGAAGCTGCTGGACTTTTCCATGAGACTCCACGCCAACTACGGAGGCGACTGGCCCGAGGCGACCAAGACAGGCCTCGCCCATGCGTACAAGGTCATGAGCTCTGATGCGAAGACCCTCATCCTTCTGTACACCGACGCCCCTCCTCATATGCCGAGCACGGCAGGCGACAACTATCGGATGGAAAAGATGCATCTGAAAGGATCTTGGGAGTACGGACGTTCGGGCCCGCTCTTTGCAGACTGGATTACGGGGGCCTGGGCACTCGCGACTGGAGAGAAGCGTGCCCAAGTCTTTTGTTTCATTGAGCCGTCGAATGACCACACTGCGGCAGCAACCCTTCTCCCCTACACCTTCTTGTCCGAAGTTACCGGCGGAACCTGTTTACGCCTGAAGAAAAACATGGGGTCAAAAGACATTTCGGAACTCACCATCGGTCTTCTCCTCGCTTGGATGGGCGTGGAGAAGGAGGGGGCGAAGCGGAGTTCGCAGGAAATCGCGAAACTTGTTTTCTACAAGGACAAGACGCTGATCGGCCAGGTTACGTCCGAGGAGAGTGAGCATGCGCGACAGTTCATTCCGGACCCTAAAGGGAAGCATTCCAACGTCTTGGATGAGAAGCAGAAGGCGAACCTCACCAACGATGTTCTCTCGCTAGAGAACTTGGCCCATCTCATCCCCCACCGGGAGCCAAAACTGACGGACTTCTCCAAGCGGTACCACACGGACTCCGAGTACCAGAAGTTGGTAACCGAAAAGATGAGGGAGCTCATTCAGAAGGACGTTGCAGCAATCACTCTCAACCCGGTCTTTGGAAGCCTCTGGCGCGCCGTTTGCAACGACAGGCTCAATCCCATGCGAGACGTTCTCATCACCGACTTTGGGCTTCAAGTCAGCAAGGCCGAGGGGTCTGAAAAAGAGAGTCTGAAGGCGTGGCTTGAGGAATCTTATGATCGTGCTGCCGAGATTCTCCAGGCTCTCAACTCGGTCCCGAGTACCGAGCAATACCCCTGCGTGTTCATGGATCCGACCTTGGACTTTGCGCAGGATGGGGAAACTAAGCTAACAAGAGACGAGCTCTTGGAGATTGGCCGATCTTGCGACCATAGGATTCTGCGTCGCCTCGGCCGGGTTCTCACGCGTCTAACATATGTTGGGTCAGAAAATGACCTCCCGCTTCACGTCAAGAATGTTCCTCTTGAGGAGATTCCTCAAATCCCGCTAGCCCTAGCGGACGACAAATATGGTCGCCAGTTTTGGAAGGTACTGCTACATTGTATGGTGCCGGGAACCTTGCTGGCGGCCCGCCCAGCAGCTCTTCTTGCTGCCCTCAGCTTACGTATGGGGATATCGCCTCTGGAGGAGGTGGCGTTCAAGGAGCTGCATGCGTGGAAAGACAACTGGAGAACCTTGGATATCCCCGAGACCTGGAATACCAGCTGTCTTAGCTTGCTGCTAGAGGCGGATGAGAAGGTGCGCAGCAGGAAGTCCGCTGCAAACGAAACGCGCGAGATCTTGAGCGAGGACCACAGCCAACTCTTCAGGACGCTGGTTGAGTACAAGATGCTCGAGTTTAACTTGAAGACTACCCTCACGGCCAAAATCGGCTGGCACCCGGACCGAGCGAGGATGCCCATTGGACCCATCGCCGTCTGTAAGCAGTGTCAGTATCCCAGGTCCGTAACCATCATGTCCAAGGATGGAATATGCGGAATGTGTGTGCCTAGTACCTATGCTAGGATGGACGACTCTGAGAGAGATGCCGCACGCCAACGACTGACACATGGCCACGTTTCGAAGGAAGACAGCGATGCAACCCCAGCCACGTGGGTTGAGTGCTCCATGGCGCACTGCCGAGCGCAATATATCGTCTATTTTGTGGAAGACCTCAACGTCCGCCCCAAGTGCCACTTCTGTCGGAACCACCGGGAGACGGCTCCTTTTGTCGAGTGCAGCGCTTGCCTGAGCCGCATGATCTGGCCGGAGGAGTACCGCCCTGTCGACTTCGACAAAACATCATTCAAGTGCGTAGGATGCACAAGCGGAAAGGCAACCATCATTGACGAAGACACCTCGGCCGAGAACCTAATGCAAGAGAACGAAAAGTTGGGTTGGCTTCTCCAGAACACTGACAAGAAAATCGAGCACCCCTTCTCGGGAAGATCTCTGTTCCACGTCATCTCCACCGCGAAGTTCGATGGGTTTACCGACAAAGTCCGGGTTCTACCCCAAGCCACGGAGGACCCGGAGCTCAGGATCAAGGGGAAGCTGGTCCGCAACCCACAGGAGCTCATTGACTGTCTTCGGGGATGGGTAGTCTCGCGGAAGGTCGAGCAAGGCACCTGCGGTCTTTGCTTTAGCGACCTCAAGAAGCGCGACATGCGGCTGGCATGCGGGCGTTCCGGCTGCAAGCAAGAGATATGCGAGGGATGCATGAGTGCCTGGTACGGTATCAATGCCCGTGGCCGCGTCATCAACGCTGCCGCTCTGTGCTGCCCATTCTGCCGCCGTCAGCCTGCTCCCCAGGCTTCGATCCCCGCAGAGCTCAAGTTCTTGGGCGGGCTGAAGAACGCAGTCGAGGAGTCCCAGGCGGGGTGGATATACGCCTGGTGTGTATCCTGCGGGTTTGCCAAGCGGTACATGGAGCGTGTATGCGCGGCTGGCGCAGGCCCGGTGGAACTATCAGACTGGACATGTGAGGGTTGCGTTCAGGATGGGGGGGAAGGTTTGACTACCATCAAGGAGTGTCCCCAGTGCAAGACTGCAACGGAGAAGGCGGGTGGCTGCGACCATATTGAGTGCCCGGTCGAGGGGTGTGGCGCTCACTGGTGTTTCTTTTGTGGAAAGGAGGTCGCGGAGGAGGAGATTTACGAGCATATGTCGGTGAAGCATGGAGGGTGGTATAATGGGGGAGACCTGGAGTATGAAGGGGAAGGGGGGGGAGGATTACAGTGACTACGAAGGCAATTAATTGAGCGGCTTGGTCGAGGTGTTTGAGGGAAGAATGGGGCAGGGTGGTTTCTTTCGGGGTGTAATAGCGCTTTCAAGCAGCGGAAAGAATGTTGTGTAGCAGCAAGAACAAAGATAGATCTCTCAGGTGGAATTCACTACTAGTACTAGGTAGCACTCGTACTTCAGCTACCTGACTGAATATGGCTGTTGATGTGCGAATTGGTGAAAGAAGTTGACGGGCTCCAGTGGTAGACAATTCGCAGAGCAAATACTCCTTATGCCCCCTGGTTCTTCCCTAAGCTAAGGTTATCTTATACACAGCTGTCGCATAGCCTCGGAGGCCTGTTTTTAATCCCCCTGGTTAAATTTTCCTGTCAATGGAAAATAAATGACATGTAATCTCTAATAACTCTTAAGTGCCCATATAGAGACTCTTTGACGTTATTACTAGGTATTCATAACCAGGTTGGATTTCATCAACAAATGAATATGGTTTTGTTCCCGACACATCGGATCGGCCAGCAGCTGGCCCATCTGACCCCGTATTGAGTCCAAGCTCAAGCTACTTGTCGTTTGTTGATAGCTGATCAAGTTTTGTGATGAGAACAGTGCCGCATAAGAATTAGCTAGTCCCCGGAGATTTGCATGGGTGACTTTTGAAGGGTCGACCGCAGACACAATCACCACACACTGACAATGAAGTAACTAGGATTTCCACGAGCACTATACCGAACAACAAACCAGTACCGACTATATAATGTCGCCCCTGTCCACCCCCACTATCACATGAGACAGCTACATCGAACCCGAACGGCGTGTTGAATTGCCCCAACAGCTGCTTGGTCCATGTTTCCTGGCCGCTGCACTGAGTGAGACTGTCGACGATGCGGCTTGATGTGCGTCCTAGGGGAGTGGGTAGGTGCTCGTTCTGGTGCCAGCTGAACGGATGTGTTCGTGCGTCTTGCCAGACTGGGGACGGTCGATGCAACGAGGAGTGTCTTGCTCTTGGCTGTGTCGCGGGAAGAAGGTGGTGCGGCGAAGAACGGTGTCGGGGCGAGGAATGGCGTCGGGGCGTTGGGCCTCGAAGAAGAAGTCGGAGAAGGACGCCGGAGGGTAGGGCGGAGAGTCGGCATTTGGAGGTAGTCGACGACGAGGCTGGAAATGCAGCGCCGGGGAGTGGGTGGGTGCTCGCTCTGGTGCCAACTGGATGGAGATAGTCGACGAAAAGCTCAAAGTGCAGCGTCGGGAAATGGGTGATCTTTCTAGTGCCAGTTGAGCGGAGGTGAGGTAGGCCGCTCCGCAATTTTCGGAGCATGGAAGCACGCCCGGAGGGGAATTGAGGTCACAGCGGGATGAAGGGCGCTATCCCTTATTGTTCTAGAGATCCGTGGACGGGAATCGGGGGGAGAAACGCGAGCCAGAGTCGAAAGAGTGAGGTACCAAACTAGGTTCAAAGGACTTACGACAAACAGTAAGTCAGCATTGGGGACGGGATGTCGGGAAGGAGTCTCGCCAGTTTTCTGGTCGGGCACTGAGTCCTGGCTGGAAAGACTGGAGTGGTAGGCTGCCACCAGCATTGATGATACCTGAGGCCGGAGCGAAAGAGAGTGACCCACTGCAGATTACCTACCAGAGGTACCGTGCTTTCTCGAAGTTTGCCCAGACAGCCAATGTGGTAGCTCCAAGGCGACGCACCTACCTCTTTGTTGGTACGCATTGAGGGGTATCCATCGCAATGAACGCACCGGGATAGGTGGCTGCCCTTGCAGATGACACGTATCGCTGAAATGCTGCACCAGTTTATGATTACGGCGAACTTGCCGCTGCGGCGAAGGACAGCGATCACCGCAGCAAATTGGACCACTTAAATGAGTGCGAGGAATATGTGCTCCGTGAAGTCCCACCACGCCTCCGCCAAGCTCTAAGTCGAGAGCTAGAAGTAGATTTGAGCACTGTGGAAGAGAATATGAGAAGGAAGGCCACGGCATGCGTCAAGGCCCTGATTACCGACGCGTTCCGAGAGTTTCGCGAGTCCGCGTCTGGGACTCGAGCTGGACCCTCCTCCGCTCCGAATGAGGGATATGAAGTAAGTGGAGCTGTCGAAGAGGGCTTCTGGCTCCCAGGGATGGATTTTGATTTCCTGGACGTCTCCGCAATGCTAGGTGGTGAGGAAATTGGCTATGACCAAGGGTGTTTGTTGGATAACATCATGCAAGGCGAGGATATCCAGCACGACCAGCAGCCTGGAAGCGCAAAAAAGTCGTCCGGCTTAGGGTATGTGTCCAAGAGCCCTGACGGGAGCCAGGAGACTGCAGATGCATCATTTGGGAATACCGGGACATGGTAGAGCGAGGAGCTTGTGTCAATGCCACAGGATCTTGGAGGACAGAGATCCCTCACCGGCTCAGAAGAGTGGGAATTGCATTCAGAGCCCTTAGTTATATGGTTTGGACGTTCCTGTCCTGATCCTCGAGCCGTGCTGTGATGCCTTGCAACATCCTGTCGGTAAGGGTGCTGTTGGTCACGGCCTTGTCGCGGAAATTCATCAACTTGGGCCACATGCCTGGTAACCGGGACGTGGCCTGATGCCTCGAGGAAGTCGGTCACTCAGTTGACGGCGTCAAAGAACTTAGATTCGCCGGTAAGCTGAGTCAGCCGGGTGATTCCAGGGCGAGCGACGCTACCCCCGTGTCGGCCAGCTGCCACCCGGCTCAACCGCCGAGATCACCACATATGGCACCAAGATCGGCGTTAACACCCTCATCTCCAGCTCTGCCGGCGGCACCCATATGTTCTCGGCCAGAGACACACAGATGCTACCGCCGTGGTTGACGTCATGCCACTCGGCATCCCCCGAATCAACTGGGACCACAGCTACACGACACTACACACGCTACTCATTACAAATAAACTGCACGAAGACTATGGACCAAACAACTCCACACCCACTACTCCCTACGGAGCCTGAGCGCACCGCTCCCATCCTTCATCAGCTTAACGTCAACGCCCTTCGCCGCCTCGGCCATCTCGTCTCCCGAAATAACCGCGGCGGTACTATTTGCCTCCAAGCCCCCCCTTATCCTCTCATCCGCCCCGTACACAAAATAGGCGAGAACCGACTCCTTGACCAGCGTCTCGTGTCTCGTGGCGATAATCACCGCAACCAGCAAGCCCGCAACGAGCATGATCTCCACCATCGGCAAAACCAACCAGCCCCATCGCACGCTGATGTACGTCTCGGAGAAGAAGGCGGTCCCGCGAACCTGCTGGGCCTCGGTGTTGTCCCCGGGCTCGACGCTTCGCATCTGGTTCGTCAGCGTCGCTGCGAGGTTAGGGATGGCCGTCTCGAGGTCCGTCGTGTAAAGGAAGGAAGCGATGTCGAGGACTTCGTCGCTAGGCTTCCCGGCGAGTGGATGCGTGATCACGGAGCGCGAGAGCAGGCCCACGCCGAGGTACGACCAGATGTCGTTGTTGAAGCTCCTGGTGACGGTGTAATTCCTCTGGCCAGCGTCCTCAAATGCGCCCGCGGTGTAGATGATCGTCGGAGAGCCCGAAGTAGAGTTTATCTCCGCGAAGATCAGCGGTTCGGTCGAAGTGGGTTGGCGGGAAGAAGGGGAGAGGCCGGAAGGTGCCGCGCTTGGCGAGGAGAACGTCAGCTCGCACCAGAAGAGGCTGGCGCGGTAGGTGCTGGTCGATGGTGGGGTCGTGTTGCCCGGCATGTTGTTGTCCGTGACTTTGACAGCGGCAAAGGCAAGGAATTGGCCAGAGTCGTCAGCGAAGCTGGTGGAAGATGTTGACAAGAAGAGGGAACTGGCGGGACCGAAGGTTTGTTCTTGCTTGTTGTAAGTCATCTCAAGCGGGTCGAGATGGTCGTCATAGGCGGGGAAGGTGTAGGTGCAGTTGAGCTGGCCAAAGGTGTTGCCAGTGCAGTTGGCCGCCGTGATGGCAGTTACATCTTCAACCGTGCTGCATATGCCCATCGTTTTTATTTCTGGCCAGGAGCAAGCCGTAGCTGGTGATGGGCACTTGAGCGTCGGCTGGAAGATGTCGCCCGATAGGCCATTGATGATGGAGGCTTGCAGCTTGAGCAGGTCTGGATTCGGCACCTGAGAGTTGGCTATTATTGTCCATTGTCAGTATCAGTTAGTACCACTGAATACCTATCCATAAACGGTAGAAAACTAGGCATAGTGAGGAGACTGGACTTGCTGAATTTTCCTTGAACGTATGCCTTCGAGCTATAGCTTTCAGCACGTCCCAGTATCGCCGTCACGTTCCTCAGCTCGACCTCCCGCGAAGGAAAGTCCAGAATCTGCTGTGCGCTCGGGTCGATCCCCAGAGCAACAATGGTGATGAAGGCAAAAGCCCAGCTCAGAATGGCGCGCCGGCGCAGGTTTAGCAGCAGCATGGTCGAACCCCAGGGACCACGACTAGCATCGTCAAACAGCTGCAAGTTGTGCAGTCGGTCGGAACGGTGCAGGTAATGTCTCCACTTGAGCTGACTCAGACAGGCTGCAACAGGAACCATCATGGACGTTTTTGCCACGGTGGTGAAGACGGCAACGAGTGAGTTCACCTGGATCGGCAGCGTCCAGCTCTCCAGCGGCAGACTGTCGACCTGGAGGAGTAAAACCAGCAGCAGGATCATGCAGATGACGCTTAAACTCGCTGATGCAATCTCCCACCACCACCAGCTGTTGAAGCTCCCTATTCCCTTTCTTGCTGCTGGAAGTGTGGTCTCCGCCGGGATGTGGTGTAGTAATGGCCTCTCTGCTGCGGATCGCGGGTCGCTCGGGGTTAAGGGAGTCGATGTTTCCGCTGTATCAACGACTTCGTCGATATTCCCGGGATTGGGCGAAATTGGTGTGCTGCTACCGTTCTTGCTGTGGCTTTGACGCGTGGTCAGCGCCGCAGCACCGTTCGTCGAATTTGGCTTCTCCATTTTGTTAATTGTGAGTCTCGAGTGGTGGTGATGGAGAAAGCTTGTACAAGCTGACTAGGTAATTTGGACCTCAATATCTCGTCGATTATATGTCCCAGAACCACGGAGCTATGAACGCACAACACTCCACGGCTTGAGTAAAGGACTTGTTTTATGACGGTGCCTCCAAAATTGGGAGCCACTGGGGGCTTGTTTCGGGCTGTGCGCTTCGGTAGCAATCCCGACAATCCCTGCCTTGAGTCCGAACAAGCGAATGCGAGCATCGTATTCAGTCACTAGAAATTAGCGCCGGGAATGGGCGCCTCTTTGTTTGGAGGGTTAGCACGCATCTGTTTTTGAGGAACGTATCGCATTTGTAATTTATCTGACATTCAGGATCTGCATAGGGCAGTGCGCAGATCTATGCGGCGGTGCAATGTACACATCCTCTAAAAGGATAGAAGTAGCAGTCTTGGGGGCTGACAAACCGGGAGCCTTAGTGTGTGGTACATTCCAGCCCAAATGAACTGCGAGGGAAGATGTGCTTTTTCTGCGAGGAAGGTAGGGATGTAGATTTGAGTCCCGGGTGCCTTGCCTCTTGAAAGCGATATCGGTCTTTTCTTGAGGTACTTCCTTGATCACGGATGCCATTTGCTGAACTGGGACCGAAGCTGCATTCAACCCATCCAATGTGAAGGGTCTTCCACGATCCATGTCTTGAATGATAATGGTCCATTCTCGCCCATACATGTCCAACAAACCGTCTAGGTAGAGCCTATCAATAGAGTGACACCTTGAGGTCAAAACCCAGGAGCCACCCCCACCATAAAAGGCATCAAAAAATCCATCTTCCCAGCATCCACCCCCTGACTGCGCAGCACCGAATACGCCATGCACAAATGGAACATGAAGTTAGGGAGGCTATACCCCAGGATATACCCCCTTCCGCCCCAAGCTGCAGTCTGTCCATTTCCATACGTCACCTGAAGCTCTCTTTCTTCGACACCCTCCAGATCAGCAGGCTTCATTTTGGCAACCTCCCCTTCAATCTGAACGATGGCCTTGTCGACGTTGGCAATGAGCTGCTCGAGCGTCGCGCCCTCAGTCGTCCAAACTGGCGCCTCCTGCTCGCCGCGGGTCAGGAGGCTCAGTGCACTAGTGGCGAGGTTGGTGCAGGATTGGGCATGGAAAGCCAGCGACGCGGTGTCGTTGGGAAACTTGGCCAAGGGGAGGATTGCGGCGGTTGCGTGGGAGGATCCTTTGATGAGAAGAGTTTTGAGCATGCGCAACCCGCGGAGGTGGAGGTCGACGCTGACGTCGAAGGCGGTGATGGGTGCCATGGCTTTTGTCGATGGTCGCAGGTGTCGGGGTGTGGACAGTGTGTTGATGGTTGGTGGGATTGAGATGCGGGGTCTGGCCAGATATCGGGACAAGGAGAGGGAAGTGGGGCGACAAATGTGTGAGATTCTGGGTCCTGGCATACTGCGTATTTGGTCAGACACCAAGTGGGCAGCTTGTTGGTTTGACCCTTTCTTATACTAGCTAATTCGACGAAAACCCAAATCTCCAGCCACGTATCTAAATACAACCGTTGTACTGTCAAAAGATAAACCTAGTTTCTAGGACTTCAGCTTTACTAGCTATTATAAATCAAAGCCTTGTGTGACTTGCAGTGATGGATTGAAAGTGCTAGAAAGTGGTGGTTTTGCAAGTGGCCACGCGAGCGAGACGGCCATTTTAGCGCCTTAGCATTTTTATTTTTGACATACCGCTTGAGAACAGCAGCAGCGCTTCCGGGGGCCGAGCCAAAAGTGGGACAGTATGGGATTCCGGACCATGTTGTGACGCGGAAGCTGGCGCGACTCAGTGGGGCAGTATCCTTGGGCAACGACGGGGAAGTGAGCATGAAAGTGAATGGCAATTACCATGAGATATGCATTGAACACTTGCCGACTTCTGGTTTGCTAACTAAGTGCAGACCGCCCATCGCTGGGAACCATCTTCCATCTCTCCCTCCTACAATCATCGCGACTCGAGACAAGACAACATCTCTGCACACCTTCTCTTCAGCCTCCCGACTAGACTCGCCTGGATTGCTATCGCTGTCGATTATTTCTCACTTCATTATCTCCGACTTCTCATCGGTCGAGTCCTCTTTTCTTTGTCGCGACCATTTCGAGTCTACGTTGGCCCCGCGCTCAGCAAGCACCTAGTCGCTTTGTTGTCCGACACAATGTCTATGTCTCGGTTAGTCAAGCCCAATGCGACCATACTGAAATGGAACTGACAATACGCAGTGCGGTCACCGCTCTCGGCTGCCTTCCGCTTTCACACTCGGCACTCCAGCATCGATTTTCACAAAGGCCATTTTCCTCTCCGTCATTTACACCATTGGTAAGTCGGGCTTGTGATTCACCCTCATCTTCAATACAGCGACTGTCGCCATCGAGTCCTGTTCTCAGATTAGTTCATTTCCAGAGCAGCCACTGACCTTGGTATTACACAGGCCGCGTTGATTGGAGTGCCCGCGCCCCGATCCTGCGCACTGCCCTCGCCGACGAAATCCAAGCTGATGACAAAATCAAGCTTGGTGGCTTCGAGTCAACTACTATCATCCAGGCATCGGCTGTCGAACATGTTTCCCTCGGCCTGGAGGGCAACAACAGCGATGATAATCATCACGCCTGCGTTCTTGAGACCGAGGAGAATGGTCACGACGACTTCTTCGCTGCTTTAGAGTACATAGCTCTTCCCGAATTCATGGATGCCGAGAGCCGCTCTCGCAGCTCTTCTCTGAGGTAGGGATCCCTTTACAATGCGCTACATGTACTCCATGAGCTTCAGCTAATCCCCCTTCTTTACTTGTAGCGCGACTTCGTCGATCTTCGACAACATCGCCCCTAACGACCGCGCCGCTTCCCCCGATACCGAGATCAGTGTGGACTCAGACGACACCGTTTCCCACACCCCGACGACCAACATCAGGATCACCAACATCTCGCTTCCAGTCTTTCCTATGAACTCGCCCACCGCACTCAGCCAGAGCTGGTATCGTCATCGTGTCGACAATGCCGGTGTCTCCTCGAGCCCCGCCATCAATAGCAGCCCACTCAACAAGTACTCATTCAAGTGCGACGATCTCGCCAACGCTGTGGAAGACTTCTCTTCCCCTGTCCCAGTTGCTGCACCCAAGAAGGACTTCATCATAGCCACTGAGTCCCCCAACAACAATGGCCAGCAAGGCCACGACACGACACATGATGATTTGATCATCAATAAGCGTCTTCTATCTAGGATGGAGAAGAATACCCCTTCGAAGAAGGAGAAACAGGTTGCGCCACGCAGACGTCGTCAAGCGCTGCGCCAGGCGTCGAGGTCCGAGTCTAGCCTGCTGGCCAATCGCGAGTGAAGGAGACCAGGAAAGGGAATGTGTTGATAGTGAGGAGTAGTAGGAGTGGCGTGGCCAAAGTGTTGTGTGCTAGATGATGGCAGGGTAATCTATTTTGGGACTAGCGGAGGAGTCTGGTGTTTGGGTTCTACTTGTTGATGACGCCTCAAGAATTTCAGCGATATCGGTCTGAGCACATGTGCGCAGTCTCTGCCATATAAAGCCCTGACGCATCATCGTGAGATTGCTGGGCACGCCACACGACCCTTTGCTGCCAGCGCCGACTTGAAAAGGGGCGTCGACTGATGTGAGACAGAAACACCAAATCCAACAAAATACATCACATCTATTGCATCCGCGGTCATGTCTAAGAGGTTGAATTGACCACAGCACCAGACCTTAAATCGACCGACTTTAGAGAGCGCCTCCATTTAACGCAGTGTGTCCTTGATCGCTTTCTTATGCACACCTCTCCATAGCGATAGACAAGACTATGGCAAGCAAACTTCTCGGCCTCCCCGAGGAGCTGCTCCTCACGATTATAAAACTTCTCGACCCGACCAGTATTCAATGCCTCCGCCGCGCCGACACGGTGTTTTTGCGGCTTTTCTCAGACCACTCCTTCCGCTAATGGCACCACAACCCTTCGATTGTGCCAGAGAGGAGCCCATGTTTTCCTTGGCTGCGAGGCAATCCCGGTTTCGAAAAAATCGGCGTATAACAAGGCTTTTCGCTATCTCATCAGCCCAGACACGTCATAGTAACAATGTCTTGTATGTCGAATGGCACGTAGTGAAAACTCCCAGAAGGTATGGCATTGACGACTTCGATAAACCAACAATATACCCATCAGGTGTCCTCTTCTGGGTGTAGCACTGCGCAGGGATACACATGACGTGGACGGGGCATCTCCTTCTGCCTGACTCTAAGCGTCCTACTATAGAGGATTTGGTCGCCCGCTTACGTGAACTACGCAAGGTTGCAGGCGAATACATTATCTCCCAAGCCGCCCCCGGAACGATTCCTGAGACGCGGTATTTCGACCCCAATAACTGCTGTTGCCTGGATTTCGACGACAAGTACCCATCTAACGCACCTTGGCCACTTACACCATCATATAAATCGTTGTCGACGCAGTGCTGTCGAGAGGACCCGAGTCGTCAACTCTTTCCGGTACAGCCAGCCCACGACATGACCGAGACGGCGAGTTTTAGAAAACTAGGGCCCACCGGACCATGACAGCTCTGAGCTGCGGCGTCGGGGTAAGATGTAGATGGGATATAGGGGTTGACCATAGATCCGATAGCATTTGTGTTCGGGGCTTCCTCGGGCCTTACCCAGGGGCCCCATTTTAAGGGTGTCAGCCTAGGTGAGCTGGGTGAGATAGAGCCACAACATGCACATAACATTGACCGTGGGGCTTGGCTCGATGACTATGGTAAAGAAGCTAAGGCCTGACTCACCGCCTTCTGGTCCATCCCCACCTTATAATAGCAGAATTAGTACGGATATCCACGTCAAAAGTATTGTCCAGCTCGGATAAAGCGCTATATTGTATTGGGGCTAGAATGAGTTTTTTTTCCCTCTCTAATTCTACTGCTAAACATCAACCACTGGAAGAACCCAGGATAGGCGAAGCTTAGGCCCAGTTTGTCTCCGGCGACCGGCTCGATAATGCATGCAACTGGCTTGCATTACTGGAAGAGAGCGGCAAATTTCGCGCATTCCGTACTCCAAATTTACACCTTATTCCAATGCACAATACGTAATCTTTCCGTTCAAAATGAATCCTGTTTGGTTCAGTTTTGGAGCGTTTTTTTCATTAGACTTTGAAGGCACCGCAGCAAGCCACATATCTAAAGAACTATGGTTTTTCCGGTCCAAACACAAGCATCACCATGACCAGATTTCGACCACGTTTGCCCACTTCATGATGATCGAATCTAACAGCCCTCGCCGGAATCTACGAGCATGAAGCCGCCGCCAGTCCAGATTTCTATGGTAATCGCTAGCTATATAAGACAGCAATGGGGTCTCAAGATTTTGGAGGAGGGTATCGCCGCCCTGGTATCCAGACTTCGGCATCATGGTCTCGCAAGGACTTCCTCCTGGTATGGCCGCAATGCCGCCGCAAATGCCTGCTCAGATGCCCCGTTCCCAAGCCCTCAGCTATTGAGAAGGTCCTCCTGCAGGAGCTCTATCGCTCACCTTGATGGTTAAACGATGGGGGTACAGGGTATGCCAGAATGAGGGCAAGTGGTGCTGATGGAGAGCGACAGGCAGAAGAAGTCGGCTTTCTAGCTTTTATAACTCCCTCAACACCAAAAAAACCTATCAGGATCAACATTACGGCTCTATTTTGGAACCGGGCCGCGCGTGAGCCCGGCCATTGCGTGTGGCTTGGCCCTGAACCTTCTGTAACAGACTCTCGCCGGCGTTTGCAACCCCAAAAATCCTGCAGGTCGATTTGCCGGGATTTTCCGGGATTTTATTGGCTAATTTGGCCGTGTGGATCCCCTCTGCACCTTTTAGCTTGCTAGCAGCGATTTTGCAAGAGGAGTGCGCTATCGGTGCCGGAGGTTGTCAAACGTTCGCCGGCAAAGCCAGAGATCCAAAAACACACAAGCAATACAATCAAGCAGTTACGGATACAAACCTCCGCCGATTCCACCGAATCCAGTGTGCAGTGTTTCTGACAGAAATGCCACCAAATCTATCTGTGTGGTGGTCTGTCAAGCCCTGGAAGCCCAGTGGGTCTCTCCACAAATGGCCAAGCCACAGTCCAAACTGCCGCTCGGGGAGGTGGTTCGGCTGTGACTGCCGTTATCGATGCAACCACGAGTGATGTTGTGAGTGAAAAGCTGGGGAAATCGGATTGGTCGTTTTTCGCATTTTCATTGGACGGCGTTCATGTAAGTTGCACAATCGGGACAAGCGTGAGGAGCTGAAACGCCGCCCACTTTGTGCACAGAAGTACTACATAAACGGAGGAGGCCTTCACGACGCGTTTTCGCATGGAGATAAGAGATCTTTTCTTCTTCTTTTAGGCCCAAGCCTTCGTATATTGTTCCTACCTCCGAGAGGCTCGACTGTTCGATGCCTCAGGCCCTTTACCTCAGTCTTCCCTTTCCCCCCCTCTTCTCCCCTTGTTGTCCAAGGTGTACAATCTGGTTCAGTGAGTATACCGAAAATGGTAGTCCCGCCAGTCAAAAGCAGCGAGCACATGTTCGACCTACGTGGTGAGACCCCATGATGGCTTATAATTTTCGGGGGACGTGTTGCCTGGATGCTGAAGGAGGTTTTGCTGGAAGCAGTCCGAATGGCCGCCGTGCTGTCATCCGTGAGGTTTCTTTATTGTCTACTGATGTATTTCCCTAGCTTGTTCGCGCACTGGGCCTGCCCATACAGCGAGAGGGTTTGTTGCTCTATTTTGCGGTTATGACTCGGATGGGCCAGGAGATATAGGGGGATCACCTAGTTACGCGATTTAATTACATTATATAACCGCCTGAATTTCCTAATTCAGCCTAATACCTTTATAACACTAGCTGGAAGATGGAAGATACAACCAACTACACCCAAATCCACTACTAAGCCATCCTGTTCCACCGGCTGATCTCCCACTCTACCTGTCTACTAGTGGTTCACCCTATTGACCACTACAAGTTGATTTGCAAGGCTCTACGGCACAAATCTTTATATTTACTTCTTATTAACAGGAAGCCTTAATTCGTGAGACAGGAAATAGGCCTTCAAGGCTATACAGTAACTATATTTAAGATAACATAAGTTTAAGGAAGAATTAGGGAAAGCTTAGGATAAATCAGCTATAGCTTACCCCAGCTTAGGATTAAGAATGAAAAAGGAAATTTCGTGTGCCTAGATTCGTCGCAGATTACCAGGCTGTACATAGAAGCGCTGCTTGATACATGTATTGTACAAGTACAAACCTCAAATTCCAACACAAGCATACGTATTCGCCCACAACCCCGTACAAGCCGTCCCGCCAACCCCCGTATTCCACGCCACAAACTGATTCACCGTAATCGCACTCCTACTCGCAATCGCCGCGCACGTATCCCCCGGGTTCACAAACGCAAACTTCTTACACCCGCTCACCATCCCCGGCTGCGTCGGCGTCGGCGTCGCCACACCCGTCGGTGTTGTCGTTGTCGGTGACGGGGTAGGATTCGTCCCAATGACACCCACGCACGCATACGTGGACGCCCAGAGACCAGAGCAATCTGCGTTTGCGGCGGGGTTCCATTGTGTAAACTGAGTGGTGGAGATGGAGTAGAGAGAGGCGATGACCGCGCAGGTTTGGCCGGAGGCGACAAAGTGGAACTTATTGCAGTTGGAGACCATGCCAACTTGGGTTGGGACGGGGGTTGTCACGCCGTTGCCGGCCGATGTGGTGGTGGTGGCTGGGGGAGGTGGGTCGACGCCGATGATGGAGACGCAGGCGTAGGCGTTTGCCCAGAGGCCGGAGCAGGTGGAGCCGGCGGCGGGGTTCCAGGCTAGGAACTGGGCGAGGGTGATACGGTTGGCTGCTGCGATGGCGTCGCACGAGTCGCCGGGCTTGACCAGGTAGAAGGCGTCGCAGTTATTGACGAGGTTGGGCTGGGTTGGAAGTGCTGTGAAGCATTAGAGACGAGTAAGAGGAGGTGTGAGGCAGGGAATGGCCACGTACGAGTGGTGATGCCGTTGGACGGCTGGGTTGTTGTAGCCGGGGGAGGCGTGGTTGATGTCGTGGACCTGGTGCTGGTGGTGGTGATGACTGTTGTTGATGTTGACGATGGAATGGGCTCAAAAGCGGCTTCAACACAATATGACCGTCCAGACTGCAGGGTGGTACATGTCGCGGGGATGGAGGGATTCTGACGAAGCGTTAGCAACCGGTTCAAGATCAAGTCGTGGTGAAGCTTCTCACCCATCGCCGGAAGGTGTCCAAAGTAATAAAGTTCTCCGAGATGAGCGTTTGACAGGTAGTGGCCGATGTCAGGTCAACCCACCACGTGCAGAAGCCGGTGGTGTTGGGGTCAAAGGGCAGCCCAGGTGTCGGGCCATCCCGAGCAGCAATGTGGCCTACAGCAGCTCCGAAAGCCACATTGGTGAAGGAGGCCGAGCCCAAAAGCAAAGAAACGAGAGAATGGGTTGACACCATCTTGAATGCTACGCAGGGAGCTAGCTGAATGGGATGATGCGGTTCCGGGTTGCTTGTTGGACAATTTCCACGGCGACAAAGTTGGGCCTCAAAGTCAATTATATACTTGCCTCCATTCTATCAATAACTCGTTCATTCTCGTCCATCTTGCTGTTGTCATCAGATGCACAGGGATACCAAACAAACTCGCTGACGTGCCGCGTCAACAAATCCCATTGCGTTCTGTCCGACATCCGCGTTACGCGCTTCAGAGCCAAGCATTCAATATTCCATGCCCTGCTACCCCTGATGGGCTCAACGTCAAAGGTACCTGCGCGGCCCTTATGTCACCTTCCCTTCTCAGCCGCGGCTCAAAGTCAAAGCGGCAGCGGCAGCGGTCCCGAGATGAGCAAACGCCCAACTGTTTCAATGTAACCTCGTGGCTCAAAAAAGCCAGGTCTGCTTAGAGGATCCTAGCCGTTGGGGTTTGTGTAACATGGTAATGCTTTGTCTAGACCGCGTCCGGGTACCCTGTCAAGTCTGGGTTCGGCACCAATGTAACCAGGTCTGTGGGACTATAGCCTTTTCAGATTTTTGATGGCAAGGTAGACTAGCTTTCGTCTTGGCTCACTTGTTGGTCTAATATATTGGAGCAGAACTGCGGCGTCTAGTATTTTCCCCTTGGGGTATACCGGAGGAATCTGGTGTTGCATCGTGAGACAGAATTTGATAGTGGTTTGTTTAATCAAATACGCGTTAGTACACGAGAATGCGGGTCCTTCAATGGATCGAAGCAGACTTGCGGCGCGTAAGACTGTTTGTCTTAATGTAACAAGAAAAAGAACCGGTGACCTCGGCACTCTTTTACAGCGGGGATATCGCATATGACTGAACGGTTAAGAAAGGTACCTAGATCAGGGGCAGGGAAAGAGGGAAACGACAGCGGGACTGTCTGTGTTTTCTGTGCTTTGTGGCTCACTCTGAGGAAGTTTTTGAAAAGCAATGATTTGAATGCAAGCAAGACGATGAATTGAATAGATGGCGTTTACACAAAATTCCACATGTGGCCCTCCGCTATGTAAACACCACCTAGAAATAAAACAAATACAGAATCTTCTCATCGTGCTAGAAGCTCAACAGAATATCATAAACACGAATCACAAAAACGCGTATAGCATCACCGCAACTATCCCAACAATCCAGCACACACGTGCCACGGGAGTCTGTCAATGCGTAGTAGTCCCACTTGTAGAAGCCCGAGTACTTGTACTCGACGCCGCCGTCCCAGTGCGAGTCGAAGTGGCGCTAGTCTCCGGATGAGCAGACATATAACACTCGGCATGTGCCATCGCGACCTTGAGCCACTCCGCATGTACCGGATCGGGCTTGGACCAAGCGACAGGGCAAGTGTACGACACAACCGACATGGTCGAGCTGCTCGCCTTCCAGAACGAAGTCACAGATGACAGGTACGTCGAGTAGCTGGAGAGAAGGGCCTGAGGCGCGGCCGTCGTGAACCCGCACCACCCCTTGGGATCTGTGATGCTGCAGTAGAAGGCGTCGATGCCGGTTGCTGTTGCTCGGCATGGCGCTGCCGCCGCCGCGCCGAATGACTGGATGCCGCTGAGGACGTTGCCCGTCGGCCTGGGCGCGTTTTTGAAAAACTGCGTGACGTTTTCCGTCGCGCAGTGCCAGGGATCGGCCGAGATAGTGTTGACGGGAGGAGCCAAGGTCGATGTCGTGGGCGTTGCTGTTTGTCTTGCGAAGAGGCCCGTCAACGGTGGTTGGTCGGCGGCGAACCGGGCAAAGACATCGCCGGCTCTGGCAACGACAAGCCCGGCGAGAAGGAATGACTTGGCGACGAAGCGCATGGTGAAGAATGAGGTGGAGGACGAAAGGTTCAGAAACGACTGGAGAAGCGACTGTTTGGTTCTCCCAGCTGGAGCGTGCTGGAAAAAGACTTGAAGATGAATCTGGCGTGAAAAGGGGTCAGGAGGCCTTGTTTGCTGCCAACGTCGAAAATGGAAATCCGTCGGGACGAGTATCAGGATCCCCGGAAAAGGGGTGCGCAGACATCCGGGGCTAGAGATGTGCATCGATGTAACGGCGGGCTTGGAGCCCTGTCGGTATTAGACAACGGGTATTGGTTCTAGAGTTTGTGTGACGGTACTTGGTCGCTACGCCGCCCTGGCGCTTGGCACAAGGTTGCACCGGGCGGCTGTTTTGATCAGCGAGGCCATGGGCATGTATAAGGTCCCGGTGTGTCTCATTTCCCTCCCGTCTCTCGTGTCCCATTTCAACACAAGCAACCAACCTCAATCACACCAACTGGGTTGACTTCGACTACAATCTTACAAACAGAGTGTGATCCTGAGTCCCGACAGCATGGAATACCCGCGCCGCGCAACAATCGCTGCGGTCAAGAGCTATTACGAGTTCCTGACCAAGCTGTACCTCAAGGACACCCAGGTCATCTGGCCCCCTGCCGAAGGATGGCCCAGCATCACGAATGCGGACAGCGCCGTGATAGCACCCCTCGGCAAGTCTGATGAGGTCCTGTCGCTGCTTGCCCATCTCCCGTACATCCGCGATGATGCCGAGGGCGCTCCCGGTTGTGTCTTCGCCGACTGGCAGAAGCTCATTGGATACCTCACACGCCCCGAGGGCCCCAGTACTGCAGAGGATCTCCGCATCATCACCGAAGGTGGAGTGTTTGCCCCGTTGGCGCCCGCTCATGTTGTCGGTCTGACCTGCGGTGGACGTGAGACTCCGATCATGGTGCTCGACACAAAATATGGCATCATCCATTGGGACAACTGTCCATCCAGCATCGAGAACGCGCATTACGCAACGACGGTCGACTACGAGACACTTGACAACGAGCACGGTGACAACGGCGATGAGGACGAGGATGAGGATGACGATGACGATGACGATGACGATGACGACAATGACGGCGACGACGAGCCCCAAGATGAACGACGAGAAGAAGAGCTGGACTGGCGTCGGGATGCAACCGCTTGGGCTGTCCCAGAGTTCTTCGAAATTCTCAAGGGCCAGTTCATCAAGCTTCAGTGGATGCCCATCAGTCATCGCGCGGTGGTGAGCGCCGAGTGGAGCTTTGCCCCCAATGGTGAGGGCCTTGCTGCCATGTTGCAGGACATCTACCGCGAGCACGGCTGGCCCGACTTGGCCAACTATCGAAAGGAGGAGTGCTTGGCGGCTGTGCGTAAAGCCATTGAGGAGCGCTATCCGATGCATGCCGATTCTAGAGCCTGCAGTGAATGAGTGATTCGCCCCCCATGATCCCGCTCACATGCCCTGCCAGAGTCGTAGTTTAGCCCAGCAAAATAGAGTCGAATAATCAATATTGTGACGTTGGCCGGGTCGTTGACAAAGTTGATTCGTGTAACGGCTCGGGCACAGTAGCCAGGTCAGTTACGCGGCTGTTATGCCTTGTGTGACCCACTAGACTGTAACCCCGTTACCCCTAATTTGTTGTGTCCACAAGCAATACTGAGGCACAGCTGTGACCAGCGCAAAAGGTACTCCGCACAGAGCGGGATAGCACCGCCCATGCACGACGATACAACCCTTGACTCCTTGCTGCCCTGCTTCCGCTGATCCTTGGTCTTCGGGCCTAGAACTCAGGGGTACGTACCGCTTTCGTCGACAACTGGTGACGACCACTGAATTTCTGTCACTCTTTCTCGCTGGCTGGGTTATACATATCAACGACATTTGTGTCCTTCTTGTCCAAGCTCACCATGTCTTCTCCAACCCTGTCACTCTTTTTGTCACTCTTTTCGGACGTCCAACGCAGTGGCAGCAATGAGGCCCAGCCGCGCCTTGCTGCGCTTGGCGGCGAGCATTGCCATTGCCCATGCCGCTGTCGACCTTGACGGGTCCCAAGTCGTTGACCCGGTCTCGAAAGACGACCCCTCGCCCATTGCAGACCCCATCACCTACTATCCTGATCAGCACGACTGTCCGCTCCCTTGTGGCGTTGACTTTGCCAACGTTCACAAATGGACGCCCTATCATTCCGTTGATCGACTTGCGCGGTGCGAGCTCCCCATGCTCGTGCACTTCTCAGTACCGCTCGCTTTGGATGACCCCAAGACCGACATCCTTCTTCGAAGTTGCATCCTAACACCTGACCCGGATGCTGCCGGGGACAGGACTATCGCCAACGCCACTGCCACGGAAATAGAAAACCCAAAGACCGACATCGCGCTCTTCCAAGTCAGCCTGGACACTGCTCCCGCGTGCAGCATTGCTGGTCGTGAGACGAGCGGCGCACTTAGCCTCACGTCTGGCGGCGGCACCAGCATCGGCAATGGCGCCCAGATCCAGGGCCTGTTGGACGGACTTGACGAGTTCTTCAGCACCAAGGACAACTGCGACGAGTCATTTGTGGCTGCCTACCACAAAAAGACAGTTGTCGGCGTGTACGTCGGGCCCGGTCTGGGCAAGCCAACCGTCAAGTCGGCTCTCCAGGCCGTCTCGGAGCGATTCCAGCTGGGTTCGGGTGAATCGTCCATGGCCAATCGCACAGTCGCGCAGCTTTGCGGCGAGACAACCAAGGAGGAAACCGTCTTTGGCATTTCCATTGACAAGAGTCGCGACCTCGTGTGGGTCCAGAAGGCGGCCCTGTCTTGGACACAAGGAAAGTGCGCCACTCTCGACGAGACGGAAGCGTCGGTCTCGGAGACGCTCCCTGTCAAGCTTTATGACATTGCATCGGCTCCTTTCGACGACGGCAGCAGCGGCAATTTCACCAGCGTGGCAGGCACCAACAGCAGCACACTCGCGTCTCGCTCACCGCCCCGGCTCAAGGAAAGAGCGGATGGGAGCCGCCACAAGCACCCTGGCTGGGGCGCCTTCCTTCCCCTCCACAAGCGCGCAACCTGCAGGTACATCCAAGTCGTGGCCGGGGATGGATGCGCGTCGCTCGCAGCAAAGTGCGGCATCCGCGGATCCGACTTCACCACATTTAACCCCAAGCCGAACCTTTGCTCGACACTGCAAGTGGGCGACTATGTCTGCTGCTCCGCCGGTGATCCGTATACACCGCCCAAGCCAGATCCGCCCGCGCAGAATCCCGACGGTACCTGCGCATCGTACCTGATCCAGAACACAGACACGTGCGGAGGGCTGGCAACGCAGTATGGCCTGACGGTCGACCAGATCGAGTCGTACAACAAGGGCAAGACGTGGGGATGGATCCAGTGCAGTAGCATGCTGGCTGGCTACAACATGTGTCTGAGTCCCGGTGCATCGCCCCTTCCGCCACCACAACAGGGCACTGAGTGCGGCCCTACAGTCCCGGGAACTCAGCGCCCAACAGGCCCGTTTAACATGACGGACCTGAACCCGTGTCCCCTTAAGGCGTGCTGCAGCAACTGGGGCTTTTGCGGTCCCTACCCCGCCCACTGTGATGTGCATGCGCCGCCGGGCGGCGGGCCTGGCACCAAGCTGCCCGGCTTCGAGAGCACGTGCGTCTCCAACTGCGGTAACGAAATCAAGCAGAACTCGGGGCCGCCGGCCATCTTCTCCCGCATCGGGTACTACGAATCGTGGAACCTCGGTCGCAAGTGCCTCTGGCTTAAGGCCGAGAATGCCAACACCGACGGGTCCTACACGCACATGCATTGGGGCTTTGCCGAGATCGACCCGGTCACCTGGAAGGTCGTCATCACGGATCCGCATAAGCAGTGGACTGCCTTCAAGCAGCTGCAGGGCGTGAAGCGCATCATTTCGTTTGGCGGCTGGGCTTACTCGACAGAGCCCGCGACGTACAACATCATCCGCCAGGCCATCATCACCAATCGCGAGACGTTTGCCACCAACATTGCCCAGTTCCTTAACGACGAGAAGATTGACGGTGTTGATATCGACTGGGAATATCCAGGCGTGAGTTTTCTTCCCTTACTGAAGCATCCGGCGACAGACACTGACGAAAAACAGGCACCTGACATTATGGTGGGCGGCGTGCCGATCGGACAGCCAGGAGACGGCGTCGCATACCTCCGGTTTTTGACGTCGCTCAAGGCCAAGGTTGGCACCAAGTCCGTCTCGATCGCGGCGCCCGCTTCGTACTGGTACCTCAAGGCGTTCCCGATCGACAGAATTGCGGCTGTCATCGACTACATCGTCTACATGACATACGACCTGCACGGCCAGTGGGACTATGGCAACGTCAACGCTTTTGACGCATGTCCGTCTGGGAAATGCATTCGCAGCCATGGTATGAGTCCTGTCTCGTGCCTGTCATTACGAAACAACCGCTGACATGGTGCACAGTGAACCTGACCGAGACCCGCAACGCCCTGTCCATCATCACCAAGGCCGGGGTACCCAACAACAAGATCTTTGTTGGCGAGTCTAGCTACGGCCGGTCATTCCACATGGCGGTGGACGGGTGCTGGGGTCCCATGTGCGACTTTACCGGCACCCGTCTCGAGTCGGACGCGCAGCCAGGACGGTGCACCGAGACCAAGGGCTACATCTCCAACGCCGAGATCAACGAGATCTTGAGCAAGACTGGCGCCCAATATTTCCACGACGGAGCCTCCAACTCGGACGTGGTTCTGTACAAGGGCGACTACGTCAGCTACATGACGCCGACAACCAAGTTCACACGCCGCAACGACTGGAAAGCCCTCAACTTTGCCGGCAGCATTGACTGGGCCGTCGACCTGCAAGCCTTTGGCAAAGATGACCTTGACGCCCCAATCGACGCCCCGCTCAAAGGGGCTCAGGGCTGCATAGGGGGCGAGAGCGGGGACTTCAACGCTTACGATCTCTGTCAGTTCAGTTGCGGCGTTGGATGGTGTCCGAGGCCTATTTGCTATTGCACACTCGAAGGTCCCGTCAAGGGTGTCCCACCACCATCCGCTACGGGCGAATTCATCGCCTGGGACGATTTCGATGTGCAGTTGGGTCAGCTGTGCCGTTTCGCGTGCTCGAGAGGATTCTGTCCAGATCATACTTGCGGTCTGCCTGTTGTTGACGAGTGGGAAGACGGATCAACCGACCCTAACAACAACGGCTTGCCATCAGGGGAGGCATGGCACAGGGAGGAGACACGAAACGAAAACCAAATGAAGTGTCCCATCTTCAAGTCAACCAAGTTCCGCGACATCAGCGTAAACACGTGTCGTCCGGTATGCATCGAGTCCATCAACCAGGCTGCTGCCGAGGGCCGAACCACCAACTACGGCTGTGTGGGCCTCTTCCCGCTCGACCAGGAGCTTGACTGGCAGCCGTGGGTGGACGGCGATATGGAAAAGCTGCACGTCAGGGGAAGGTGCTCCTGTGACAACATGTTCATCAATATGCTGGCCGACACGGTCATTGAAGCGCTGCCCGTCATTGCCCAGATCGGATGCTTCATCGTCATGTCGTCCATCAAGCTTGTCGCCGACATTGGGCTCCAGTTCATTCCGGGCGTGGGCAAGATCCTGGACTCGGGGCTCGACGCCGTCACGACGGCGGCTCAGTTGTTGTCGTACGCCTACCCGTCTGGCGAGGATCCGGCCGGGGCGTTTGAGTGGTGGCTAAGCCCGTGTGGTGACACCAGCCTGGTGCCTGAGGAGATCAGGCGCGTCTTCGACATTTTGAGCACCGTTGCCGGCGGCGTGTCCAGCTTCCGAGAGCCCAAGAACATCGGCAAGTACTCGGGCAAGAAGGGTGACTCGACCAATCCGACAGACCGCTCCAAGCCAAAGGCTGGCAACGGAAGCGGCGTCAACGGCCTCGGCAACGGCGGTGGCGTCCAGAAAAAGCGCAAGTGCAGGGTGCCGCCGGCAAAGTCGACCATGATCCAGGGCAGACTCCGCAACACGCTTATGTCGCAGTCGTGCGTGGCCGCCGGCGGCGGAGCCTCGACGACTATGAAGGAGGTCAAGGTGGTCACGTCCGTCGTCTATGGGCCCACGCCGACGATTGTTGAGTTAACATGCAAGAAGGAGTGGGGTCAGGCATGCTACGCCATAAGCTCAGCCGTCGCGCACAACAACCAGTGGGCCGCGATCCCGTGCGTTAACGGCAAGTCCAAACAGGACGAAGATTCTCGGCCGGGTCCCGCGGAATACTACAGGCAACATGTAAGCTCGTGGCGTGACGCAAAGAACCGTAAAGAGCCCGAGTGTGATGTCGACGAGTTCCCCCCACGCTACCTGCTGGACGACAACAGCTTCGAGATGACCAACGTCGGCAAGAAAGGCGGTCAGGTCATGCGATATCTGCCGCATGGAGTCAACCGCGCGTCGGGCTCCGCCATGTGGCCTGGTTCGTGCATCCGCCCTATGCTTGAAGACTACAATGTCGCCGAGTTTACGAGAAGGTGGAACGCCGGCTCCAACAAGACGCCCAAGGGCGGGATCAATACGAACCATTTGGAAGGGACCATCAAGGTTGACTTCAAGCCGAGCATCAGCGTCAAGCATGAGGTCAACCCGCCTCCTGACTATGGTCTTCCCGACAATCCCTGCTGGCCGTCGAATATCGCTGTTGGAGACCCAGGCTTCGCCCTTTACACCAACGACGACTGGTACTCGAGGAATCAACGCAGTCCAAGGTGGCAGTACAACCAGCCTTACGTCAAGGGCTCGAACGGAGACTAACCGTGTGCCTACCATGTGTCTGTTTTGTGAATGTTTTTTCCCCAGGCCGTCAACACCTTTGCATGTTCCATTTATGTGTTGGTATTCTTTCTGGACAGTCTTCCATCTCCAATTCTCTTCTGTATCTATATTTCCACGCCAGACAGTTCAGCGCATGACCCGAAGCATCTGAGGGACCATATCCCTTGCAATATCACTCAGGCTTCCTCCCCCAAACAGCCCTCTGCCGGTACTGCGGTCTCCTTGTCCTACTCCTCAGCTCTCTGCTTGCTTGTTGGATGTATGCCTTGACCTCCTCCATTTTCCACCCGATTGTCGTGGCCAGAAACAGAATGTATCCTCGGTACCATGCTCAAACGCAGCCTGCGCAAACATGCCAATGTCCTTCATCTTGGGATCCCTCGGCCACTGGCCCACCGGTGTCTTCACTTGTTAGCATCATCTTTTCTCTCTAGTCCCTAATCCCGTCGAAGTCTCATTGTGACCAAAGTGATGACACATTCAGAAACTCACCGTAAACTCCCTCCTCCCAATATCCTCAAATCCCACGCTACTCATCGCGCTACCCTGTACGTCGCCATCATACAGATTAAACGATCGTCCAATCTTCTTCACGACCTCTCGAAACAGCGCACCCCACTGACCAAAGGCGTCATCAGGCTTGACGCTCTCGTCGTCGGCGTAGATCCGGTGACCTGGCTCCCATATTTCGAGGTAGCCGCCGGGTTTCAGGACGCGGTAGGCTTCGGCGAAGAGGGCGTCCCACGACGGGATAGAGCAGATCAGCCAGCGAATGTGGATGTAATCGAAGGAGTTAGCGGGGTAGGTCCAGGGTTGGGTTGCGTCTTCAATTTCGCTGTTTTATGCTGTTAGTCTTGCATGTCGCGAGGGCCCTACCTCCATTGATCTTGTGGGTAATGAAGTTGAACAAGTCAAGCTACCTCGGTCGAATTTGTGGCGGAGGGAGGAAAAAGGGGAGCGGGAAGTGAAAGAAATAAAATTAAAAAAGAGATTGGAGATTGGAAGAGATTGAAGACAAGACACCAGCGAACTGATAACTTGACATTGGGAGGAACCTAAGTCGGTTGAATCGGCGAGACATCCGTGCCGAAAACCTCACAGTCGGGGCAGATTCCAGTGCCAGTTTCAATATCGAAGACTTTCTGCAATTGCGTCAATACGAAACATCCCAAAGATACACGGAGAATGTGATAGAAGGTACAGTATTTACAACTTTTTGCTATAATTCATCATTACTTACCCGCGACTATTACAACACCCCAGCCCACTCTTCTCCCTCCCAAGCCCTCTCCCTTTACCGCTCTCTCCGATCCTTTGCTGCGCCCTGACAGCTCCTGCCTCGCGCTGCTCGGCCCGTGGATAGCGGGTAAGAACGCTTGGGCAGACTAGTCGGCGACCTAGAGCCGTCTTTAGGGGTGATGACCGAACTGTAGGCTCTAGGGATGATGTGGCGGGAAGAACCGTCGCCTCGGAGAACTACTTCTCCGTTCCTTGGGCACAGTTGCGGCCTCTCCAATGACCACCTATATGAAGTAGACAACCAGACGGTTTCTGTTAATCCAGTCTCCCGGGAAGCACAAGGCCCGACTTATATCACGTCTTGAGAGATATCTACGTATTTTTTTAAAAACCGGCGACGGATTAATTACGTCTGGGCCGTAAACCGGGACTATACCATCCTGCCCATATCGAATCGATAGCGTCGGGAAACTGCCTCAGTATGGCCCTCTAAATACTAGTCGAAATTTCTCGGTGGCCCATAAGCGTGCTTCATCCAATGCTGGCTCAGTAGGATCGACTCTCACGGCGCGTGCTCGTCACATCTAGCTCCGCCGTCGAAGACTTTATGGCCCTTACTAGGATGGCACTCGATATGAGCCACAAAAACTGGCAGGCTGCTATTGCACCTAAGGCCGAAGGCACCTAATATCTGTACAACTGTCTTGCTGAGAGGGAGTTGGACTTTTTCAACATACCAAGCACGGCAGGGACCCCTGTCCATCCGGTAGTAGTCGCTCGTACGGCCCCCGCGATGGCCAATACTTGTAGGCCGAGTGCAGGTATATATATATATCCCAATGCTAGACCACTAATTATGGACTTTACGCAATGGCTCGATGCGCATGCTTTCCATTCTTCTAGCAAATGTATGAGCCTCGTAAAGTAGGGTTTCGAAGCCTCGGTAGGCCCCCTTGTAGGAAGGACGGTCCCTATTAGTGGGCAACCCTGCAAGAATCCCGGGCCAACTGCTTACTTCTCCGAACCCCTCTTAGATGTTTTTTAACTTTTTGTGAATGCAAGATCGATACCATCACGCCTAGACTTTTACCCCTCTCCGTCCTCTTCGTGCGAATGAGGGAGAGATGAAGTCTTGACAATAGGTGCTGACAATCCGACCCTCTAATTCGACGAGCTGTAATTATTTACGGATAAAGTGACACGCATGGGATATATGCGTTGACCCGAAATTGAGAGCCGATGGTATGATGCCTACCCGGTCCCGGAACCAACCGCATTCCTTTCCGAGTAGTGAATCCGCATATTCAAATCCGCGTATTGGAAACATACTGCTGCTGCTGCTGCTGCTGCTGCTGAGATAACATGAACTGCATATTAAGCTCGCCGCCCCGGAGTCTAGTATGTATTGGGGATGCATGGGCTTTCTGCCGAGGAAGTTCCAACCCGGGACTCCGCTCAGGTGTGAATAGCCGGGATGTTGTGGGTATATAAAGCTCACCGAGTCCCAATGTCACCCGAGCCGCTTGAACCCACGTCGAGTCAAATGTCATCCGGACCCACTAACTCGACCAAAATGAAGTTCAGAATCATCACAACCCTCCTGACCGCTAGTCGAGCCTTGGCGAGCTTCGACAAGTGGTCGCCTCCAGGAGCCTATGACGGTAACATAACCAAGAATATGAGATTTTCTTTCCCAAAGAAAGTACTAACATCACACCCACGTCTAGTTCGGGGACCTTGTCCCATGCTCAACACCCTTGCCAACCACGGCTTTCTTCCACACGACGGGAAAGACATCACCCGCGAAATAGCGGCTAACGCGCTCTTTGACGGGCTCCACATCAACAAGACGCTGGGCGGGTTTCTCTTCGACTTCGGCGTGACCACGAACCCCAAGCCCAACGCCACAAGCTTCTCCCTCAATGACCTTGGGAATCACAATATCCTGGAGCATGACGCTAGTCTCAGGTTCGTAATTCGATTTTTCTTCCCTGATCTTTTTGCCTGAGGATAGGGAACTACTCAGCCACCGAGTTCTTCGACTTCAAATTGGGGGTAAACAGGAATATGACCAAACATTTGCTAACACACGAGCAGTCGGTCCGACGCACACTTCGGCAGCACTATCGCATTCAACCAAAGCATCTTCGACGAGACCAAGACCTACTGGACAAGCGAGACGGTTGACTTGCAAATGTCCGCCAACGCCCGCACAGCGAGGATCAAGACGTCCAAGGCAGCAAATCCTGAGTACAGCATGTCGCGGCTCGGTGACGGTTTCAGCTTGGGAGAGTCGGCGGCATACGTCATTGTTATAGGGGATAAGAAGACCGCGACGGTGAAGAGGAGCTGGTTGGTGTTCTTCTTCGAGCACGAACAATTGCCCCAGCACCTTGGCTGGAAGAGGGCCGAGACGCCGTTTGAGCAGCAAGATTTGGATGTGCACCTGCAGACTATGAGGAATCTCACAGCGAGGACACCGGTTCAGAGGATCAAGAAGAGGGCAACGCATTTTGGTTGGTAGCTGGACGAAGAACTTGAGCCAGCGCTGATCACCAAGGTCAAAGGATTCATAGCGAGTGTGAAGAAAATTGGCCCTTGATTGTCTCTTGGTTAGAAATTTAGGGGGGTGTTCTTGGTTTTATTGGGTCTCACCAAGACGCCTACGTCTTTCGGAATGGGTTGGTGTGTTTGCGAGGACAAACCTGGGCCTCGTTTTGGAACACCGGCCCCATGCAAGTAACAAGTCGCTTTCCCTAGTCAAGTAGCAGCCGTTTACTACTTTCTATCCTTTTAACTTTTCCATCCAAGATATTACCGTTGCGGGTTAATGAGAACTTCAAAATATATGCGCCCCTTCAAAATATCTAGTATAGGCGTTGTGTTACAAAAGCAGACGACCCAAGGAAAGTGTTATCACGAGCAATGGGAGTGGGAAGAGACGTATCAAGTGGCCGTAGTTTTACACAGCTAAGGTGGTAATATTCCAAGCATATCTGGTTTACTACGATTGACTTTCATGCCTTAACTATATTGTGCCTGTTGCTCAATAGGCTTCCACAGGCCTATAGTACAGGGCTGTGGCTCCCGGAGAAGTAGGGTAATACTCATCCAAGCCGACCACGGCGCTGCAGTGCTCACGTGGCCGACGTGAATTGTCAGGGACGGCGTAGTTCTACTACATACTTGCCCACTTACCTATCTACCTATGCACGGATGTCTGGCCCAAAGGAAATTACCTTCTACTGTGAATCCTATTTTGGCCCACAGTTCCCATCTATTTTGGCATACGTTACGGCCGCAACGCTGAGGCTTCCAGCACTAACCTTGATGAAAGCCGGCTTCCCAATTCTTCGGAGTAAGTCAGCACTTAAAAAACATCTTAGATAATACGCCTTGCCTACCCTACATAAGTACCGTAGGTACTTTGGTAGTACACCCAGATCGACCAAACGATCAGACCAGCGGTGTGCGTTCCGCGTTCGCAGCGACAGACTCGGGGTCTTCGACCTCCTGTTCCCCACGAGGTGCAGACCGGATCGAACGCATACGGTCAGACAGCCCCTGGAGGATAGGTGAGAGCGATGTTGCGAGTTTCTTAAGGGCGGCGGTCGCGGCAAAATAGAGCGCCATGCCGACGCAGACACCGAGCACGTACGTCGGGTGCGCCACCCAGTCGGGCAGCATGACCGTCACGAAACAGTAGGCGCTATAGCCTACCATTGCGAGTCCGGCAATGTAGAGGAGGATAATTCCAACTTGTCAGCCGTCCATCTCTATCGCGATGTTTCTTGGAGCTTAGCAAGTGTAACGTAGGGTGGGATAGTGAAGTGTAAATAGAGATGGAGCTTTGATACGAGGGAAATTTGTATCCAGCGAAATGAGGGGCTGGGCACCTACTAAACAGTGCTATCGCCATTACTCCAGAGGGGGCAACTTTGGTAACTCAATACCACCTACGCCAATAAGTTAGCACCTGCAAAAGATAACGAAAACGGCAAGGTTATAGTATGCACCACTTCAATGTGATCCATCTCGGAAAGGGGTGTCTGGCGATGCCATCGGCGCAGATTTGTCCTGAGACTTTCTTAGTTCTTCCCTAGGTAGGCTACCTAGGGTAATTACATAGGCAGCCCCTACACAGCCTTAGAAGACCGTTTAAGTCTCCCAACAGAATTTTCCATTCGATGGAAATTAGGCAAGTAACGCGTAATCGATAGGAATAGCTCGCGTGAAACGTTCATTACTTCCCTGCAGTGGTACTCGCTGTTTAATCCGACAAGACCATTGCGTTCGAAAGTGCGGACCTTTTCTTGCTGCAGCGGAGCCTTCGTCCCTTAACATCGCAGCCAATTCTATTCTTATTACGAGCTGCAAGGCTGCTTGTTACACAGCATTCTCTGTACCATTCTCAGCAGATGCATGGCCTGCACGAAAGCGGGCCGGTAGCTGGAATTTGTTCGGGAGGCGTGGCATCGGCGATTCGACAAACTACGCGCTGTTTCAGTGACTTACTATGGTTGCGAGCGAAAGTTTTAGCCCCCTCCAGGTCACGACTAGGGCCATGGAAGAAAGCAACAGGGTTACCCCCGGATCGTATCCTGACATACACCAAGGCAGCCGTTGTCGTTGATTTGAGCGCTTAAATCGGCGAATGCAAGGAACTAATAGTTATGGTAACATGTGCAATGGATTCGTTGACCGCTGTTGCTGGGTGGTGGTTAGAACGCACGCAATGCAACCATACCCCCGGAAATTGGTGAGGTATGCCGAACCATGGTTCAGATGCAGGTCAGATGTGACCTCAAGTCCTCCACGTCTGAAGTCGCAGTCGATGTGGAGCAGGGGAGGGCCGAGAGCCGGGGAACCAGAGAGTTGAGCAGCAACCTCAGTTGCCTCCTGCAGACTTTCGATAACAAGGATCAAGAGCCCATGATAATGACCCGGCCAGCCTCCAAGTACAAAGCCACATGGGAACCACCTCTTCAGGAGACTTCGCTTGGCAACCCCCTCTCTTGATTGCCCTGACAGGTCGCTCGTTCATCCCCCCGTGTCCCTCCCACCAAGCTTCATGAAAATGCATTTCAGCCTGACTGTCTCGCTGGTCATCCTTTGGACCAGTGTCGTGTCCACCCATTCGATCCCCCGGGCTTCTGTCCCGAAATGCGGAAAGAAACTACAGCGGAAAGCATGGCACACACTCAGCACGAAGGAGAAGAAGGACTATATCAACGCCGAACTCTGCCTCATCAACAAGCCGGCCACACTAGGCTTGCCCGACGCGACGAATCGGTTTGAAGAGTTGCAACAAATCCACCGGATTCCGGCTTCTATTTCACACAACGTTGGCGCTTTTCTCCCATATCATCGACTGCATATGCATGCCCACGAACGCGCCCTGAGGGAAGAGTGTGGTTATAAGGGCGCTCAACCGTGGGTCCCCCCTCCAAAAAATTCAGTGTTCCGTAACTTGGACTATATGCTAACTCCAACTCAGATACTGGGATGAACCGCGGGACGCCGGCAAGTTTTCCAAGTCGGTCGTTCTGGACCCGGCCACCGGCTTCGGTGGGGATGGTAGCGGCCCCGACAGGTGTATCACGAACGGTCCGTTCGTCCACTACGTCAACGGACTCGGCCCCGGGTACAGCATCAGCAACCCAAAGCGCTGTATCCACCGCATCGTCAACGACACGGTGAGCCTGTCGTCCGGCCAGGCCTACGTCAACACGTGCATGAAACTGAAGTATTATATCGACTTTTGGCCCTGTGTCGAACTGGCTCCGCATCTCGGCGGTCACGGAGGCGTCGGCGGCAAGATGCTCGACCCCATCTCCAGCCCGGGTGACCCCATCTTCTACCTCCACCACACCTGGCTGGACAAGCTCTGGTGGGATTGGCAAGCCCGTGACCTGCCCGCCCGCGTGCGTGACATCAGCGGCAGGAATGTGGCCGACCCGCTCGCCCAGCTACCCAATACGGACCCGGCCGGCTTGCCGGTCATTTTCCCCCCCTTGGAAACCTTTCCTCCGTTGGACACTTTGGTTCCGCCGCCTGGTTCTCCCCTGCCTGAGGGTGACCCTGGAAATGCCACCACCCTGTCTCATAAGCTGAATATGTTCGGTGTCATTCCGAATGCTACTATCAGGGATGTCATGGATATTGGCGGGTCGCTGCTCTGCTACGAGTATGTGTGATTAGCCTTCCCTCGTATAAGGTATTGGGAGCTATGGCGAAGGCACACCAATCTATGAATCATAGTAATCATTCATGAAATGGGGAACCAAAATCTCTTATTTCGCATCTAGCCTCTGCTGCCCAGACACGGCAGCGATCCGAATGGATATTGGCACTGCCCGTTGTGGGATTCGTTCTCGGCCTTGCTAACTTATATACGGTTAACTCCCAGCTGCAAATATAGTTTCATGGCGCCGATTTGAGAATTTCGTGACTGTGAAAGTGCTTTTCTAATCGACACGTCTCGGTGCATTGCGTTGCATGCGGCTTTGCCTAAAATTCCAAAACATCTCTAGAATGACCATGTCAACAGGCACTCCTTGCATGTGCAGCGCGGATTCAAGTGAACATTCTAAAGCAAGCAAACAAGGCTTCCTGGGCAACTGGAATCCAGGCCATGACGGCCGTGACCTGGCCAAATCCCCACTGGTCGTCGGCATACTGGTCGCCGCTGGCCGCGCGAAGCTGTTGTCGCTGGTGCAATAGGCCGGCTAGCGAGACGGCCGTCAGATATGTTCCGATGAAGGTCGCCAGAGTGGCCAGGGTGATTCCCGCAAATCTGTAGGGCCCGAAGTTGAGGTGCCTGCAAAGGTCGTGGTAGGGCTTATTGAAGGTGGCCGCGATCCCTTTGGACAAGAGATAGACGCACAAGCCGACGACCCCAAAGACAATGGCCGCGACGAAGGCGACGATTGGGAATAAATTAGTTATTCGTCTAAAAGTCACGTACCATGCCAGGTACCATGGCAGTCCGTCGACCCTGAACGCCTCTTTGAGGTAATTCCACTCCTCGGGCTGTTCAGGGGCGATCTCTGCGGCGGGCCAGTCGCGGTCCATGACGCAGAAGGCGGTAATGTCCTGCAGGGCCTTGGCATGGGCGATAGGGTAGGGCTTAGCGGCAGATCTCGACACGTGGATTCACGGCGGATACTCTTGATAGACCTTAGTAATCGTGGCTCGAAACCAAAACTCCGTATTACGTTACCTAGCTAGGTATCCGTATTGTAATCTGCTAAAACCGCCACCTCTATCGCTTCCACGTTCACTCAGCACACTCCGGCCTGTTACCATACCCTAAGGGCCTCATCTACCCCTATTTGGCATAGCGTCTGTAGCCCTCCTCCCAGGCGGCGCCGCTGGCGCTTTAATGTCCTTGTGCTCCCAGTTGTTGCACCAGCCCGGGTCGTCATTAACCATACAATGCCAAACCCTGCGGAACCTCTCGTTTGCCTGGCGCGGGGCGCAGAAGCTCCCCGGATCATAGGTGCAGAAGCCCGTCGGTCCGGGGGGTGCGCCCTGGCTGCCCACAAACTCGAAATAGTTCTCCCACCCTATCCCATCTCTTACCACCTGCTTGAAGCTCATGCTAGCCCCTTGACTGGTCTGATCGCAGAACCAGTACGTGTTCCCGTTCTGGGTGAAGGATGTGACGTTGAACTTCACCCCCTTGTCGAGATTGATCTCTGGGCGGCCAAAAACGCCATCAAATTCCTGCTCTACAATGTACTGGCGGAAATTGGTGTACTCCTTCTGCCTTTCGCAGCTGGTGTGCGAGTCCGGAATGGCTGCGACCGCCACCGGCTCCAATGGTGGGTCGCTCTTGTCCAGGTTGATGTATGAGAGCCAGAAGCCTCCTGTTGGTACCGGTGGTGCAAAGACGGAAACCCACGTGGCGCAGGCGATGCCCGTTACGCACGCCGACACACCTGGCGGAACGCCCAGTGCACACCGCGACTCTGTCGTTGTAGACATGCAGGACGAGCCCGAAGGTGTGGAGATGGTCGTCTTGATCTGGGGGGCGTCGGTGATGGTGGGAAAGGCCGAGGCTGGGATGGTGGTGCAGGCGGCGCGGGGTACGCACGAGGTGGTGATGGTGCTGGTGCCGGAGGTGATGGTGGCGCATGAGGTGGTGGTGGTGGTGAAGAGGCAGTTGAGCGATGTGCTGCTTGAACGGGGCGTGAGGTCGACCGTGACGCTGGCGGGGGTGTGAGAGACGCTGCCCGAGGGTGGTAAGAGATCAGGGCGACCGGGCAGGAGCGGACAAGATGCACCATCCGAGTTCTCCTGACGCTTCTTTGCCTTGCTCCTCTTCCCATTGCCGTTGCCGTCATTGCCCCGCTGGAGGCAGTTGGTGGGGCCATCCATGCCGTTCCAGATGACGGGCACTTTCGGAGGCTCGTCGCCTGCGGCAAGATTAAGCCTGTTCGCGTAGTTTCGAGCGTAGAACGCGTCCGTCATGTCATCTTCGATATCTGGATCAAGTTCGCGGTGCAGATTCACAATCAACCTTTTGACGTTACCCGGCACTGTGAGATCACCTCCCTCAGGCCAAATCTGCGGGGCAGCGCGGAAGTAGGCCACTAGACCTGCAACACGAGGAGCAGCGAATGAGGTCCCTACGCCCCCAAAGTAAAAGTCATTCTTGCTCCTCTGGTCGGGATCTTCGGGGTACTGCCCGCGGTCTCTTTGGGGCGAGGCGATGTAGATATTCACAGCTGGCGCAAACGTGGTGATCCTTTCGTTATAAGGCAGCAGGAGGGCGCGACGCCCCTTCTTGTCGGATGCCCCTACGGTGATGAGATCTGGCACGCGGCCTGTGATTCCGAAGTTGGCGGGATATCTGGGAATGGCATTCAGACCCGGGTTGTTGAGGGGATCGTCATTGCCAGTCGAGCTCACAATGACAATCTTTTCATTGTTGATCATTTCGTTCAAAAGATCGGCTGGGGTTATCATTTGTTAGAAAACGCGAGTTTCTTCCACACAGAAGAAGTGGACGTACCAGCCGAGGATATCCATTGCTCATCGACAACTGCAGGCGGAAAACCGTTGGACAGGTTGATGACGGCTTTGCCCTGCGCCTCCTCCCGTATCACATCTTTTTGGATGGCAGTATACAGGGCGATCTCCCTCGCCGCTAGTAGTCGCAAAAATAGAGTTTAGCAATGGGGCGGTAAATCCGACGGACGGACCAGAGGATCGAGTACGTACCAGAACCTCCGTAGTCGGCCATCTTCCACCTAGCCTTGGGCGCGACTCCAAGGCTATTTCCAACGGCCAGGGATGCGACACCGGTGCCATGTTGCATGCGTGTCCAATCCGATTTGCTTTGAATTCTCCTGACAATGGGATCACCGTCGTCCTGGATGTAGCCGGCGGGCGGGTTGGGTCCAAATTCCTGAGCGAAAACGTGTCAGCACTGTCCAGCCTCCAACACTAGGTAGGATACGAAATCAATCTCACATTGTGGGACTCTAAAACACCCTCATCGAAAATATAGATCAGCTGGCCCTCCCCGTAAGAGTCGTCCCAGTACGCGATGTACTCCTGTGTTCCCGCATCAGTATCATCATCCTCCCAGATACGGTAGTCGGTCCTCTCGCCTGGCTCGGAGGGCGGGTTCCAGTTAACACCGCCGGGAACTGAGAGCTGCGACAACTCCCAGGTACGGGCCGACGTCCGCGTGTCGAGAGCTCTTGGGGAGAGCCGAGACCGCCAAGACCGTCGGGATTTCGCAGGCGGAGGAGGAGTCGAGGAACGGTTATTGTCGAGCTCGGGAATCTGTCGTTTTCCTTGTCCCATGGAGCCAAAGGAGGAGAAGGTGTCCAGCGAGACAAAATCATCATCCTCCCGCACCCGCTTCCGGTCCTCCTTCTCGACCTTGCCCCATACGGCCGGCTGCTTTTCCATGACACGAGCCACCTCGGCGTGCATGTTGTAGGCGAAGAAGAGGTAGGTGGACGTTGTGCCGTTGACCTCCTCGAAGGCGCGCTGGTTCTGCTGTCTGCGCCGCTCCAGCAGATTGCGGATGTCGACGGCCGAGGATTTGCGCGCCTCCTCCTTGACCCAGATGATGTAGGTGTCGTCCGACGCCTTCTCGCAGCTGAAGTCGATGCTCGGCGCATTTGGTGGCTGCTGCAACTGGCGGCGGTTGTTTGGAGCGACCGTGGGCTCCAGCGTGCAAGCGACGGTGGAGGTGCCCGATGTCGCGGTGGCGCTGTCGGTGGCCTCACACCCGGGATATGACAGGCTGGTAGACATGACGGTAGATGACACGGTCTGGGTCGTGGTCGGGTTCGTCGACACGGCGAAGGAGGTCGTGGTGACCTCGATGCTGCCCCACTTGGTCTTGCACCCTTCATTGCCACCGGGCTTCGGCGGGAAGGTGAGTTTGAGGTCGGGTCCGACGCTATGTGGGGGGGTCACGGTTTTGATCAGCAGGGACGGGCAACAGCGATTGGGGGGCTCGCACTGGACTCGAACTCACGTGATGGGTGGCCACGGCACCAGCGAGACGCTCACGCCGGGCGGGAAACTGATTGGTGGGCATGACCCGGGGCCAAGGCAGGGCGGATAGACGCCGGGGATGAGGTTGGGCCATTGCCAGCCGCCAATCTCGATGCCGCCGAATTTCGGGATGCATACCGGGAAGAACCAAATTTTGCGACAAGAAGTCTTTTTACCACCACCACCACCGCCGCCGCCTGTTTCCTCGGGCTCTTCTTCCTGCACCGTCGTGCTCACGGGGATCAGCGTCTTGTCGGCTGGCCAGGTCGAAAAGGTGATGAGAGGCGGTGGAGTGGTACACCCGATGCCCCAGATGCGTTCCGGATCGAGCACGATGGTGTCCCGCCCCAAGGTAGCGGTCGAAGTGGTCGTTCCGGTAAAGCAGGGGTATGTAAAAGTTGAGCCACCCGGAAGGACGGTGAAACCTGGCCCCACTGGGGACGGTGGCTGGCCTGTTGGGAAAGGGCTCGGCGGCGTCGTGGTACATCCAATTCCAAACATGCTCGTCGGATCCAGCACAATAGTGTCAGTGCCGAAGACGATGGTGGAGGTGGTGGTTTCGGTGAAGCAGGGGTATGTAAAGGTCGAACCTCCAGGCAACACTGTGAAACTCGACCCCACGGTTGGCCGAGGAGGAAGCGTTGGCGGCGGGGGAAGAACGGTAAAGGTTGCGCCTCCAGTCGTGATGGTGCTCGGTCCCGTCACGCTAGGGAAGGTGAACGGCTGTCCATTTGGCAGCGTCGTTACGATGGGGACAAAAGTATTGCTCGTTGTGGAAACAATAGGAGGTGGGGGAGGAGGAGGAGGAGGAGGAGGAGGAGGGAGGGTAGCGGGACTCGAAGGGAGAAGGGTAAAGGTTGCTCCTCCGCTGGTTATGGTGGACGGTTCCGTGATGGGCGTTGTTGGAAAGGTAAAAGTATTGCCGTCAGGGAGTCTTGTCACGCTGGGTTGTACAACCGGTGGGACAACTGGTGGGGGCGTTGGGAGAAGAGTGAAGGTTGCCCCCCCACTGGTTATGGTGGACGGTGCTGTAATCGGCGTTGTTGGAAATGTAAAAGTATTGCCGTCAGGGAGTCTCGTCATGCTAGGCTGTACAACTGTTCCTGGCGGCGGCGGCGGCGGCGGCGAGGATGGGAGAAGAGTGAAGGTTGCCCCGCCACTAGTTATGGTGAATGGTTCTGTGATGGGCGTTGTTGGGAACGTGAAGGTGTTTCCGTCAGGAAGCCTTGTGACGCTGGGCTGTACAATTGTTCCTGGCGGCAGAGGTGGAAAAATCGTAAAGGTTGCACCCCCATTGGTCACAGTCGTCGGGGTAGTCAACGAGGAAAACGTCAACGTATTCCCATTGGGAAGTCGTGTGGTCACTGGCTGCGGGACACCGGAAGGTGGGGAAGAGGGAGGGAAGAACGTGAAGGATACACCCCCTGTGACGAGCGTTGAGGGCGCCGTGCCAGTCACTGGCGGAAGGGTCGAGATGCTGGTGCCAATCTGGATCACACTGCCACTCAAAATGACGGTCTGGCCATCTGTTGCAGTTGTGGTAAAGATGCTTGGAGGAGGAGAAGGAGGAGGAGGAGGAGGAGGAGGAGGAGGAGGAGGAGGCGAAGACGGCGGCATGAAGGTGAATGTGTGGCTCCCCGTTGTGACAGTCAAAGGTGCCGTGCCTGTGACGGTTGGAACTTGGATGGTGTCGGTGCCGTTGATGATTATGACAGACGCGCTTGACACAACAGGAGCTCCAGCAGCATCGGTCCAGGTTGTCGCCGGCAGCGTAATTCCAATCGCCGGGGTTGTGCTAGGGACATTGGTAACGGGGGGAAGACCAATCGTAGTGCCAGCGCACGTGGTGAAAGTCACAGTAGTCTTCACGTAGCCAAAAGCCATCCATCTATACCCTCGCGTCGACGTAGTGGTGAGGGTGACAGGGGGGAGGGGTTTGGAAGAGCAGTTTTGCCAGCCTCTAGATGCTGAGGGTTGTGGGGGCCTGGGTGGGCTGGTGAGGTTGCCCGCTGAAGTTGGAGTGTCGCAACCTCCCACTGCGTTGCAAACGCTTCCGGCGGGACAGCAGCCATACTGACAGCAGATGGTTCCTGATTTATCAAGGTTAACTATGTACAGCCTATAACAAGAGGGATGAGAGCCAAGACGCACCCACGCCACAGAGGTTATGCTGCCCGTCAGGGGTTTCGCAACACGTCGTGCCGTACCCATCTGAGCCGCACCGGTCTTGACACCAGTACTCGCCCAGGGCACACTTCTCCGACGACGGAGAGAACAGAGCTGCGCAGGAGTCAAAAAAAGAAAGGAATGGGAAGATGACAAGAAGCCCAAAGGGCAGAGGATCGAGCCTCATGCTGCTTGGGATCTTGGAATTGGCTCCGAGTTCCCCAAGGAGGAGAGTGTTCTGGGAGGTAGAGGCGACGTAGTTGGGAAAAAGCAGAGGCCAACAAGAAGGTACTGAGGTAGCTATTTATTTCGAACAGAAGATGCCTCAGTCTGCTGTCCCCCTACCAGACCCGCAGGCTGCCCGGACTTTGCTATGATGCGGGACGTCATCAAGTCCCTTCGAGGCTGAAGGCCTTGGATGACAGGAACACCAGAAATGGAAACGATATTCGGAGTTCGAGTCTGCCTTGGTCAATGACTCTTGTTCAGACATCACCAGGTTCACCGGCCCTCATCACATCTCGATGTACCTATATCAGAGCCCATCACACCGCTCCTACTATCGGTCTGAGTAAGCTGGGAGACGGTGAACTGCTCAGATGGGGGCGATGATTGCGCGGCCAGGGTTAGGGTGGCCTCGGACTTCATGACCAGGGACCGTCCGGGTTTTTTGAGGTCCCGTGAGCGGCGTGAGCAGGTTTCCGGGTCTTGCGTGGAACAAAGCGGATGCGGTGCAGTAGTCGGAGCCCGCTCATCCGACGGCACCCGATAGTAGCTTTTGCTGGCCCTGGGGAGTTCCAAGAATGGTTGGTTGCTACCCACTATACACTAGTCCGAGTTGCGAGTCCGAGGCTCACGCTGAATCTGTTTGGTGTTGGTTAGGCTTCCTAGTGAGAGTCCCGTGTCGGCTAAAGTCAGGCCCCAATGACACCGGCTGCCTTCATACAGAGTCGACGCAACACAGGCTGTATGGCCACTTACAAAGCATGGGCGAGTCATCAAATCTGAATCCTGGGGGTCATCCCGGTAGTTCTGTTGAAAAGTTCAGGCCAATATACCCAGTGATGGGTTTAAGCTTCAAATGCAAGCTTGGCTGCGGTGCAGCTACCGCAACATATCTAGGTAGGTAACAGAAGCGGCTTTGCTTTCCTTGCAACATTTAAAAATGGAGAGTGTCAATAAAATCTTAGCTTAAGCCTGGCAATTATTGTATTCATGTGATTGAACAGTGTTGCTTGAAGGGAGGTATCTAGACAAAGGAAAACTAGCTACGATAAGCACTTAGCTACAGCCTATAAAGATAAAGAAAACAGGCAGAAACGATTGTATAACCACCAACTTGAAAAGCCTTTAAGCTGCAACATCCAACCTCTTCAACTGCTGATCCACCATCTTCCGCCCTGTGCATGCAATCGCCCTCTGAAAGGCCTTCGAGCAGGGCTTGGAAAATCTGCCTGCCGTCTGCTTGAGGCTCTTCACCACCCTATCCGGCACGGGATCGGCGGCGGCGTACAGGCCATGCATGGCCTTCTCAGCCCACACGTGCGATGTGCTACGCAGTTTTTCAAAATGCTGCAAGATAGACTCCTTGATATGGATCTGGATAGCGGGAATATTGCTGCGAGACCCGCCGTTGTTGCTGATATTGTCCAACATTTCGTCGAACGTAACTGTGCCAGCATAGCCCGGGGAGCTGGCAGGTGTTGAAGTACCACTGAACGAGGTAAACGGGCTTGCCGTTGCCGAGTCCGCTTGGGAGGATATGGCCGCTGGGCTTTCGACCATGTCCTCGTAGCGCAGGGCAATTATATGCATCTTAGCTGGCTTTTCTCTGTTGCCGTTCCGCGGGGGTGGCACCAGATCAAGTCGCATGCGCGACTCAGGCCGCTCCGGCTCAGAGTACACAGAAACGGACTGCCCGTCGGCGTCTTTTTCGGTCTTGTCAACCCATACACCAGACACGGAGGGGCTGCTATCGTCGATGAACTCGAAGCGGTTGCGGATATTGGCGACAGATGTCTTGTATTCGGCCGTCATTTTCTCAATCGAAGCGCGCTCGGAAGCCGCCCAGGTACGCGTGCTTGTCGAGCGGCGCAGGGGCGGGTCGGGATCAGGGGATACAGAGCGCTCGATTACCGATAGTCGGTCGCTCTGGTCGTCGAAGCGCGCCTCGAGACGGTGCAGAGTGCTGAGGATGTCGACAAGTACGTGTTCGTCTTGCATCTTGGTCGTTCTTGAGAGCGATGGGAGCGATGGGAGCGATGAGTTGGGAGTTGGGGAGGAAGGTGCCGCTGTTCGTTCGACACCGCATCGGGGAGTCGTCAAGTATCCCTGATGTCACACCTCGGTCAATTCCGGCGATGCAAGGCACAGAGCGCGGTGCTAAGCTCGGCACAGATAAGCTATACCGAGCCCACGTAAGGCACGAGGAGGGAGTCAGGACCTGGTAGGGCTGAGGCTTAGAACCTTCAAGGGCGGCAATGCGAGGTGCGAGGGCTGCAAGGGCGGCCCGATATTGGTTTTCTCAGCATATCTGGTTGCCTCGGAAGTGTCGGATTGGGCCGGCCAATCAGCTTACACGCACCACCCCATCAGGTAAGCGACCGCCACGAGTACCTCTCCGCCCCTGACTATAACACGCTGATCCGAATAGCTTCAACGCCCATCTTGTCCAACCTCTATCCTTGTTAACGATCTTTAGACAACAGAAAACCGGTTTGTCTCATATGGTACCTACAATTAAGAAAGTTGCCACAGTCAGCAGACCGGGTAGAATCGGTCACCGACGCCATATTGGCTTTGAAAGAGTCCGAGGTCCTTTGAAGGCCTCTTGGCTTTCCCATTTCTTGATTGATATGTTGCTACTGTGGTTGAGCTCGGAATAGGGCAAGTCCGAAACGGGCAGTGCCGACACCGTTTATATTATCGTCACCGACTCCAACAAAACACCATATCGAGGAGCTAGGGCTAAGCCAAGCATAAGAATATATAACTACCTACAGAGCCGTGTCACCGTGCCTCACGCAAGGACACTGGGGCCACCAGCAACAGTCACCCATCTGTCTGCCATATCCCATTCTCTCACCCTCTTTTCCCACTCCCGTCGCCACCATGACTAAACGCCCCATCATTCTGTTGGTCATCAGCCAACTCGCGACCCTCGCTTTCGCGGACCACCCCAGCACTAGCGACTGCTGCGAGTTCACCATATCCTCTACCGTTGGCAACTTCGACTGTCCAGCCGGCGAGCTGCTCGACGGCCAAATCCGCCTCAACGGCACCTATGACACCTCGACCTTCTGCATCTCCCCCGCTGGCGGCATCACCAACGCTCGCGGCTTCGGCTGCATCGTGACTGACGCGCCCACCACCCAGTTCCAATGCGACGAGGGCAAGCCCCCCACGCTGGGATTTTCCATCGGGGACAACAACACCCTTCTCTACGAAGGCTCGTCTCGCTTCCACGTCTGTCCGGCCACCGACACCGAGTACAACATCTACGTCTCGCCTGACTTTGGGCAGACCAAGTGCTTCCCTGTTGTCTTGCAGACGGATGGATGCGGAGCAAAGAAGACGTGCCCGCCACCTCCGGAGCGGGAGACGGTGTGGAAGACGGAGTGGGCGACGAGCACGGTGCAGTACAAGATCACCGAGACTTGGACCTCGCTGGTGCCGTGCTCGACCTCTGCTGCTCCGACGACTGCGCCGGCAAACATGACGAAGCCGTGTATGAAGAAGGATTGCCATCAGAGTTCGCCGATTTGGACTAACGATACCCTTACGGCTCCTGTTCCACCCACCGGTGCTACTGGTACCAGTGGTACCTTGCTACCACCAACGGGGGGTGTGAACTTGCCCGATGCTGGTCCGGTGGGTGGGACCGAGACAGAGATAAGGGCGCTGCCTACTCGTGGGCCTGTTGCGAGAAGGCAATGGTGGGGACGCTGATGAGATGGAGTGGACCCAACAAGGCCTTGGGAGATTTATATGTGGATGTTGGGGTTTAGTAAGTAGAGAGGCTTGGTTGATGCATGTCAGCGAGTCTCCGTGGTCATGAGAAGAGAAGGTGCAATGCCCGAGGTAATGGTTCATGTCATGCTGGGTTGTTAGGCACCAGTCCCCTATTTTATCTCTGATTACGGTTCTTTCATTCGTTAGCTCGGATGCTTGTCAGTGCCCCTTAATGGTGTCACCATCCTCCGGTCACTCCTCCAAAGCACAAAAGACAGCTCGTCTAACCGCCTCGGGCATGCTCAGCATTAGCTTATATGTCAAGCACTTGCGTGCTTTCTTGATGCTGTAGGGTGTCAGAAGCACTGCGCTCTAGATAGTTGTGAATGGTGTTAAGCTAAGTGGCTTTGCCACTTAGCTATAATTGCGCGTCTGTGGTAATGGTTATAAATCTATAGTGACTCAAGGCGCTTGTTCAGGCCGACCCTGTCGTTTTTTTTGTTTTTTTTTTGGCTCTGT